>Ga0326514_10000038_pt1 | contig 75625 bp, 48 predicted proteins | sample 3_2548_0518_D_FD_203653 | JGI IMG/M metagenome (GOLD analysis project Ga0326514, IMG submission 203653) | Bovine rumen microbial communities from UC Davis, California, United States - 3_2548_0518 | ecosystem: Host-associated > Mammals > Digestive system > Stomach > Rumen | place: USA... | reverse complement strand
TACACGAGTGTGGAGACCATACGCCAGTATAGAGACACCACATCACCAACCACATCCGCTGCCGTAGGCAGCACTTATTAATAACTCCACATGCAAGTGTGGAGACCATACACGAGTGTGGAGACCATACGCCAGTATAGAGACACCACATCACCAACCACATCCGCTGCCGTAGGCAGCACTTATTAATAACTCCACATGCAAGTGTGGAGACCATACACGAGTGTGGAGACCACATGCAAGTGTGGAGACCACACGCGAGTGTGGAGATGATACTACAGAACAGATATGAAACACCTATTAACCATCGTCGGGGCACGGCCGCAGTTCATCAAGGCGGCGGCCATCTCACATGCCATCAGAGAGAAATACGCCGACTCGATTAGCGAAGACATCCTCCATACCGGCCAGCATTACGATGATGCTATGTCGGGACAGTTCTTCTCCGAACTGGACATCCCACAACCCAGATACAACCTAGGGGTTGGCTCTGCTAGTCACGGAGCACAGACCGCAGCCATGCTGACAGGCATCGAAGAAGTTCTGCTATCCGAGCACTACGACGGCGTATTGGTCTATGGCGACACCAACTCTACACTCGCCGGAGCGCTGGCTGCGAGCAAGTTGCACATCCCCGTATATCATGTAGAGGCAGGACTGCGTTCCTACAACCGCGACATGCCGGAGGAAATCAACCGCATCCTCACCGACCATGTCTCCACCCTACTCTTCGCCCCCACGCAGACAGCCGTGAAGAACCTACAGAATGAGGGTTTTAAAGAAGAGCAGATTATCTTCAGCGGCGATGTGATGTACGACAACGTCCTACACTATTCCCGGAATGAAGAATTAAGAATGAAGAATGAAGAATTGTCTGACGCTGACAAAGACACCCCATTTATTTTCACTACTGTTCACCGGGACTTCAACACTGACAATCCTGAACGCTTAAAAAACATACTGTCAGCACTCAACAACATCGCAGAGCAATACAACACCAAGATACTCTTCCCCGTACACCCCCGAACAAAAAAACAATTGGAGATTTTCAATTTTCAATTTTCAATTTTCAATTTTCAATTTGTCGAGCCTCTCTCCTATCTGGAAACCCTGGCGGCACTGCATAAGGCAAGGCTTGTCCTGACCGACAGTGGTGGCTTGCAAAAAGAAGCTTTCTTTTGTGGGAAGCCGTGCGTTATCCTGCGGCCAGAGACCGAATGGAAGGAGATTGTCGACTGCGGTGCCGCCCTGCTGGCTGATGCCGACCCCGACCGCATCATCGACGCCTGCCAAAAACTCTGGTCCGTCCAGCCCACCCCACCCACAGCCTTCGGCGACGGACACGCCGCAGAGCACATCATCGAAAGCATAATGACCCACTGATTAGTAAACTTTCAAAGACCACAAAAAGTCCTCCCCAAACGAGGACTTTTTTTATTTTTTCTTTATTCTGTCTCCTATTTACGAAATATTGTGTATCTTTGCAGAAATGTTCAAGGAAGTGCCTTCCCAACAAGGCATTCATCTTGTGCATTTTATGTATTATATAAATAATACTATGACAATGAGAAAATATAAAAATAATGATAAAAGGCTGGCGATAATCGCTGCGATGACCCTTGTCGTCATCTTGTCGATGACCTCGTGCGTGACCCCTCGACGGGTGAACTACCTGCAGGACATGTCCCACGGCAGCCAGATAGAGATAGAGAACCGTTTCGAGGCCGTCATCGCCCCTTACGACGAGCTCAGCATCTCCGTCACCACCTCGAACACCAAGCAAGAACTGGCCGCGCCCTTCAACATCAACAGCAATAATAATGGCAATCGCCAAAATGGAAACAGCTACCTTGTAGATGTGAACGGCAACATTCAGCTTCCCATCCTCGGAAACGTGCACGTGGCCGGCCTCACCCGCTTGCGCTTGCAAGACTCGCTGACTGCCATGCTCAAAAACGGTGGTTATATCGACGAGCCGTTTGTTATGGTGAGATTCAACAACTTCAAGGTATTTTTCCTCGGCGGTGCCACCGGAAAAGTGCTCAACATCCCCAACGAGCGCTGCACCTTCCTCGAGGCCATCGCCATGTTAGGCGACCTCGACATACATGTGCGCCGCGACCACATCGCAGTGATGCGCGAGATAAACGGCAAAATGGTCATGCGCTATCTCGACCCCCGCTCGTCCGATGTCTTCAACGACCCCTTCTTCATGCTACAACAGAACGACTTCATCATTGCCGACACCTACAACAACGGTATCGTCAGGCAAGAGTTCTCCTACTGGATGACCATCGGCAGCACCGTCGCTTCCGCTGTCTCACTCATTGTGTCTCTCATCATCCTCAAAAAAGCTTATTAACCCGTCCAATTCCGCAAACAAGTAATGGCCGAAGTGAATCAACAAAACGAGCTCTCGTTTCTCGATGAGAAGAAGAAGTCCAATATCCATGTAAAGGACATCCTCTTCACCGTACTACGGAACCTGCACTGGCTCCTGATTTGCGGTGCGCTGGGCGCATTTATCGCAGGATATTATGTGCGCCACCAAGACCGCGTCTACGAAAGCTACGCCCGAGTACTTATCAAGGGCAGCTCCACCGGCAGCTCTTCGGAGAGCACCATGCGCGAAGCTTCTGTCAAGAACATGTTCTCCACACGTTCGCTCTACAACAGTTCCATCAACAACGAGATGATGATTCTCACCTCGGAGACTGCCATCCGCGAAGTGGCGCAGAACCTAAAACTGCATATCTCCTACACCTCGAAGACCCGCTTGGTGAACCGCACCAAGGACCTCTATGGTGAGTCGCCCTATACTATCGACTTCATCGACGACAACGAGGATGCCTATTTCACCATCAAGGCCGTCGCCAAAGACGAGCAACGCATCACCCTCTCATCGAATGAGATTGGCGAACAGACCGTACCTTTTGAAGACACCGTAGCCACACCTTATGGCCGCATCGTGGTACACAAAACATGGTTCTTCACTCCCAGCTTCTTGAATGAGGTTGTCACGGTAACCCACAACAGCATTAGTGCCACCGCCGACCGTTATCGTGGTGCCATGCAGGTGTCGCGCGACAACGACATGAACACCATCATCAACATCACGTTGAGAGATGCCTCGCCCATCCGCGCCGCCGAAGTCATCAACGAAGCCATCCGCGTTTACAACGAGGACGCCATCAAAGACAAGAAACGTATCATTGCCTACACCTACGACTATATCAACGAGCGTCTGACACTGCTGCACTCCGACCTCGGCGCGAAAGAAAACGAACTGGCGCAGTTCAAACGCGAGAACCAATTGCTCGACATCTCGTCGTTCGGCCAGTCCTACCTGGCTTCGAGCATCCAGTCGTCGGAGGAGATTGAGCGCCTGAAGAAACAGCTGTCGCAGGCACGCTACCTCGTCCACATCAACCAATCGGAAGAGAGCGCCCACTTGATTCCGCCCACCATCGGACTTGACGATCAGAACATCATGTCGTTAATCAGCAAGCACAACTCGCTGATTCTGGAACTTGAGAAATACCAAAGTCCCAACAGCCCCGTGGTGAAATCCAAGCTGGAGGAGTTGCGCACGTTGCGCAGCAACATGAACCGCCTGCTTGACGGCTACATAGGAATGCTGCAGGAACGCATCTCCGAGACCCAGATTGAAGCCTCGTCGGCCTCGTCGAAGATGAGTCAGGTGCCCCAACAGCAGCTCTATCTGGAGAATATCGAGCGCCTGCAGAAAATCAAGGAGGAGCTCTACCTCCACCTGCTCAGCCGTCGCGAGGAGCTGATGATCAGCCAGCCCTCCATCGAGCCTAACGGAAAGATTCTTGACCCTGCTCGCATCAACCGCAACCCCGTGGCGCCCAACGAAAGCCGCACCACCTTGATCGGCCTGTTCCTAGGCTTGGCATTGCCTATCGCCATATTCTTCCTCCGCCGCATCTTCGACACCGACGTCAAATTCTACAGCGACATCGTCAACAACACCTCGGCGCCGTTCCTCTGCGAGATTCCCGCCCGAGGAAAGAAAGACGACCGCGACGTGGTGGTAACCAACCATGACCACGATGCCCTCTCCGAATCATTCCGCCTACTGAGGACCAAGATTGACTTCCTCGGCGTAAAGGACGAGGAAGACAACAGCCGTATCGTCATGATTACCTCGCTGCTTCCCGGCATGGGCAAAACCTTTATCTCGACCAATATCGCCGCCAGTATCGGACTGGCAGGCAAGCGGGTAATACTCCTTGACCTCGACTTGCGCAAAGGCTCCCTCACCCGCAAGTTCTATTCCCGCAAACACGCCGGCCTCTCCAACTATCTGACCGGCAGAATCAGCAACTGGGAAGAACTCGTCAAGAAAGACCTTGTATGTCCCAAGGTCGACAGCATCTTCACCGGTCCGATACCGCCCAACCCCACCGAGTTGCTGAGCAATGGCAAACTCGAAAAGCTGATGGCGAAGCTGAGGGAACACTACGAATATATCATCATCGACACCGCCCCCTCGGGACTGGTCGTCGACACCGATATCATCAAGCACATGGTTGACAACACATTGTTCGTCATCCGCGCAAACAAATTTGACAAACGCCTTCTTAATTCGCTCGAGCAACTATACACAGACCGCGCCTTCCCCAATCTCTCCATCATCCTCAACGACGTACACTACAAGAAACTCATGCCCTATGAGAAGAAGTACGGCTACGGATATGGCTATGGGTACGGGTATGGTTACGGCTACGGATATGGCTATGGGTACGGCTATGGTTATGGCTATGGCGAAGAACCCTATGGCGAAAAAGAGCGCATAGAAGACGAGGAACTGGAAAACACAAAAGAATAAAAAAACCGCTGAGACCCTATCATGAAGAAGATACTCATCATATTACTTCTGGCAATTGCCACAACCTCTCTCGAGGCGCAGACTCTGCGGCGTGGCGTGGCATGGGGTGCCGACCGCGACACACTGAAATACATTATCGCATCGCCTTTCGACAACTGGCATATCAACGTTGCGTTAGGCATACAGACCTTTATCGGAAACACCCCCGACTCCAAAGCACAATGGAACAGCGCCGACTGGAGCATCCGTGCGGAAATAGGCAAATGGATTATCCCCGACTTCTCTGTCTCGCTGCGCCTTGGACTGGCCAGCGTGCATAGCCAGTCCATCCACGGCGGCAACAACCCATGGACCGACATCAGCAACCCCATCAACTATGCCGGTGCCTCCTACACCTACTATCCCATCAAAGCCCACGTCCTCACGATGATGGGCATTGTCACCCTCGACTGGACCAACTTCTTCCTAGGTTATGAAACCGGCAAACAAAGGAAATGGCACATCTGCACCCCTGTAGGACTGGGTCTCGCCTGCATGCTCGGCGACATCGACAACCCCAACTATGTTAATAAAGTCAACAGCAATCTAGGCCCCGACGACGACCCCATTGCCCTGGGCGACATGAGCCGTAACTTTGAACTGGGATTCACCGCCGGTCTTTCAACGGAATACTATGTATCGAGACACGTATCCCTCAATGCAGCGCTCGAGCTCTTCTTGGCTCGCGGTAGCATCGATGACTACAACTACAACCTCGACGAGGACATGCGACGAGTGGACCTGATTCCCTCATTCCATGTTGGAGCCAAATTCAACCTGCTGTCGCACATCCACAAGTTCCACCCAGACACCCGAGTGTCAACGCGTGATACCGTCTACCATGAGTTCCTAGCCTATGGCTCGGCAAATACCGTCAAGATCCTCAACGGTAAGATTGAACGACTGATCTCGGAGCGAGACTCCATCTCCGACAATATGACCACCATCATCGGCAACGACAAAGAAAAGATGGGCAAAGACTCTCTGCTGATTGACTCCATCAACCGACAATTGGGCGACTTGCAGGAGATGCTGAGCCACTATCGTCCCGACCTTCCCGGCAATGGCTACAACGGAGAGCACTACCCCAACACACTTATCGACGAGCTGATGGACATCAACAACGTGCTCAAACTGCCCAGCACAGTGGTCTATTTCGAGCTCGACAAATACTACCTAGACTATAACGCGCGCAAGAAGCTGCAGGACTTCGCCAACGAAGCCAAAAGCCTCGACGATACTATCGAGTTCTATATGATTGGTGCCGCCGACTCACTCACTGGCTCTATCCCTCATAACCAGTGGCTCTCCGAGAAACGTTGCGGCGCCGCCCATGACATGCTGGTGAAAAACTTCGGTCTGAGCGAGAACCAACTCATCCGCGTCTATGCCGGTGGTATCAACGACTACACCCCGCAGGAGAACAACCGTATGGTGTTGGTCATCCAGCGCACTCCTGTCACCGAGGAGATTGTCGACCGCTGGATTCGCATGAGCCGCGAACGCCTCGAGCAGCAGAACAACCGCCAACAGCGTAGATAAACGCTATATCATTCCAACGCCATTTCGACGTTACATTAACGTTCGTTTAACGTTATAAGACGTTAAACGAACGTTAAACTATCGATAAAGTAACATAAGTATGTACTCTTTCATAGCAATGGATGCAAAGAGTACATGCAAAAGAAACGCCGGAGATCTCTTCTGGAAATCTCCGGCGTTTGTTTTATTACTTTATAAAAGCCTTATTTCAGACCCAGTTTCTTTTTCACGAGGGGCATGATGTCGTCGCTTTCGGGAGAATAGAGCAAAGCCGAGACGCCCGAATCAAAGATGTAGGAATAACCACCCTCGGCGGCCACATCCTCGATAGCTTTCTTGGCGCGGTCGATAATGGGCTTGAGAAGCTCCTGCTCGCGCTGCTGAAGCTGCTTCTGTGCATTCTCCTGGAACTCCTGAATACGGGCACCCATATCCTGGATTTCACGCTGCTTGGTGTTGCGGATCAACTCGGTCCAACCCGACTGATTCTCCATATACTCATTGTAACGCTTCTCCATCTCGCTCTGCATAGTCTTAAGGGTGGTTTCAAGCTCCTGAACCTCGGCTTGCAGGACGGTCTGGGCAGAATCGCGGCCCGGCATAATCTGCATCAGGTCGTTAGAATTGATGTGACCGAGTTTGACGGTCTTCTGAGCCATAGCGGTGCCTCCGAAAGCAAGGAGGCAGGCAATGATTGCAATTAAAGTCTTTTTCATCTTATAATATTTATTGTTTGTTTTTACTCCTATCTATCTCACGCATGGGATTGCTTCTCTCACGTGATTTGTCGGCAGGACGCATCTCGGGGTTCGTCGGCTTTTTGCCAGCCTCCTTACCTTCGGCCTCTCCTGATGCTGCACCGGGCTTGTAGCCCAGCATCTCGAGAACCTCGTCACTGATGTCATATTTCTTGCTGGCAAAAAGCACCGTAGCGCTGCCGGCCTTGTCGAAGACGAAGGCATAGTTTTTCTCGTGTGCCACACGTTCGATGGTGGCAAAGACCCTGTCCTGTACGGGTTTGAGTAGTTCGGCACGTTTCTTGTCAAGATCGCCGTCGGGACCGAAACGCTGCTGCTGCAACGCTTTCAATTCCTGCTCCTTGGCAGCAATCTCTTCCTTACGTCTTTTCTTAAGATTCTCGGGCAGGAGATAGCTCTCCTGTTCATACTCAACACGCATTGCCTCGAGTTGAGCGGCCTTCTCCGCCAACTCGTTTTTCCAGTCTTCCACATACTTGTCGAGACGTTTTATCGCATTGCTGTAGTCGGGGATGCTACGGAGGACATAGTCGGTATTGACGACAGCATACTTCTGCGCACTCGCTGAATTGAAAGTTGAAAATTGAAAGTTGAAAATTATGCTGACGCAAAGCATAGCTTTCAATATCTGTCCGAAACACTTTTCGCTTTTCATTTCAATTATCCTTTTCAATTATCAACTGTCGTTTCCCTAGTCGAGGCTCTGGCCTATGCTGAAGTGGAACTGGCTACCACCGGTAGTACCGTCGAAGCCATAGCCCCAGTCGACACCTATCAGGCCCAGCATGGGCAGATAGAGGCGGACGCCGAGGCCGGCGGAGTTGTACATCTTGAACGGCTGGAATTCGGAGAGATCTTTCCAACAGTTACCTCCCTCGAGGAAGCCCAGCACCCAGATGGTGGCGCTGCCGCTCTCGATAATAGGCTGGCGCAGCTCAATGGTGAAGCGGTCGAAGACCGAGCCGCCGCCGTTGTCACTGGCTCCAATCGAGTTGTTCTCATAACCGCGCAGGGGGATAACCTCACGGCCGTCAAGCACCCACGACGAAAGTCCATCGCCGCCAAGGAAATAGCGTCCGAAGGGCGCCAAGCCGATGTCCTTGTTGTAGTATCCCATGAAGCCAAAGCGGAAGCGTGTGCTGAGCACCACGTCGCCCACCAAGTTGAGCATCCAGGCTCCGCGCAGGTTAATCTTATAATACTCTATCCACTTGTATTTCTCCTGCGCTGTAGTGTTCTCGTCAATGGTCTTGCCCGACAGGAACGAGAAAGGAGGTGTGGCATAGATGCTGAGCGAAAGCTCCGAACCACTGCGGGTATAGAAAGGCGAGTCGAAGGAGTTGCGCGAAAGGGTGAAGCCATAGGAGATATCGTTGGAAGTACCGTCGGCGAAGAGTCCCAAGGCGAGGTTGTTATAGTTATTGAGGATATAGTGCTTGTAAGTGATACCGTGCGACATGATGAAGTAGTCGTCGGGCCATTTAAGACGTTTGGAGAAGCTGACGCCAAGGCCGGAAATCTGCAGACTGTAGAAATTCTCGTCCTCCCGTCTTACCCAGAGGCCATTACTCATATAGTTATGGTAAATCTGGCCCGTGAGCGACTGTGCTCTGCGGCCGCCGAGCCACGGCTCGGTGAACGAAGCGCTGAGCGAATAATAGGAGCTACCATTGGTGGTAGCGTTGAGTGCAAGTTTCTGACCGTCACCGGCAGGGAGAGGTGCCCACGCATCTTTGTTGAAGATGTTGCGGATGCTGAAGTTGTTGAGCTGTATGCCCACCTGTCCGATGAACATGCCAGCGCCGTAACCGCCCTGCAGATTGAGCTGGCTGGTAGAGCCCTCTTCAACCTTATAGACGATATCCACGGTACCATCCTCGGCGTTGGGACGCGGCTCGGGAATCACCGACTCCTCTTTGAAGAACTTCAAGGTCAACAACTCACGACGGCTACGCAGAACGGCATCACGGCTGAAGAGGTCACCCGGGCGCGTATGCAGCTCACGCATGATAACCTTGTCGTTGGTAATGGTGTTGCCCTCGACCCACACATTGCGGATACGGGCCTGCTTGCCCTCGACGATGCGGATCTCTATATCGATACTGTCGTTCTCGACAGCCACCTCCACGGGAGTGGCACGGAAGAAAAGATATCCGTTATCCATGTAGAGCGACGTGATGTCGGTACCTGATGGATTATACTGGAGGTTCTCCTCAAGCATACTCTTGTTGTAGGGGTCGCCTTTGTTGATTCGCAGCGAACGGCGGAGCACCTCATCCGAGTAGACCGTATTGCCCGAGAAGGTGATGTTGCGGAAGAAGAATCTGTGGCCTTCATGGATAGTCACCTTGACCTTCACGCGGTCCTGGTCGGCCTTCTTAACTTCCTCGCGGGAAACATCCCATACGGTGTCCTTCACAATACGTGCATCACGGAAACCCTGCTCGTTATAGTAGGCAATCACATTGTCGAGATCCTCATGGAAATCGCTCTCTATATAGCGCGACTTCTTCCAGAAGACCTTCTTCCAGAAACGCAAGCTCTTGCGGAAATGCACGTCGCGGGTTTTCTGCATCTTGCCCTTCAGCGTGGAACTGGAGATCTCCTTATTACCCTCGAAAATCAAGGAGTCAATCTTCACCTTGTTGCCACGTTTGACATTGAAGGTGACGATAAGACGTCCCGAGGTGTCGGCCTCGGTGGTGGGTGTCACTTCGACGCGCGTGAAGCCTTTCTCGATATAATAGCCCTTGATTTTATTGGCCGACGTGCGGAGCATGTTCTCCGTCACCACGTCGCCGGTCTTGATTTGAATCTCCTCGCGAAGTTTCTTGTCCTCCCCTTTCTTCACGCCGGTGAAGGCGAACTTCAACATGCGGGGACGCTCTTTGAGGATTATTTTGAGGAAAGCGATACCTCCCTGTATGCGGGTCACACGAATCTGCACGTCGTCAAACATGCCCTGCTTCCACAGGTTCTCGATGGCACTGGAGATTTTGTCGCCAGGGAGTTTCACCTTGTCGCCCACCTGCAGACCAGCCACAAGCTGCACCACACGGGTGTCAAAATTCTCGGCGCCTTCAAAAGTGATACCGCCAATCTCGTAAGTCTTGGGAGTCAGATAGTCGAGGTCATATTCATCATTACCGCCTACAACCACCTGTGCATGAGCCCCTAGAGGCATCATGGCCATCATGGCAACAAGCAGCAGTAATATCCTTTTTTGTTTCATCAATACTAGCACTTAATTATACAATAACTCACATCTGTATAAATTATTATATTTAAGCAGTATTTTTTACAAAAAAATTTCACTGCTGAGCTTCGACCTGTGCCTCGGTCTTGCCAAAACGGCGCTGACGGTTCTGGTAGTCGAGTACCGCAGCATAGAAATCCTCGTGGCGGAAGTCAGGCCACAACAGGTCGGTGAAATAGAACTCCGTGTAAGCCATCTGCCACAGGAGGAAGTTCGAGACCCTCAGTTCGCCACCCGTGCGTATCAGCAGGTCGGGATCCGGATAGTCTTTGGTGTTCAGATATCTACGGAGGGTATCCTCGTCGATGGTTTCGGCGGCAAGACCTTCCCTGCAGATTTGTTTCAGCGCTTCGGCAATTTCCCAACGCGAGCTGTAGCTCAGCGCCAGGACAAGCGTCGTGGCGGTATTGCCCGAGGTCTCTTCGATACATTTCTCCAGCATGGTACGCGACCTCTCGGGAATACGGCTCATGTCGCCTATCGTCTCCAACTTCACGTTGTTGTCCATCAGCGTCTTGGTTTCCTCCTTGACGGCCTTGATAAGCAACTCCATCAGTCCATCGACTTCTGCCTGCGGGCGGTTCCAGTTCTCGGTACTGAAGGTGTAGAGGGTGAGGTATTTCACTCCCAGCTGCACCGCAGCCTCGACAGCTTGTCTGACAGCCGTGAAGGCGTTCTGATGGCCAAAGATCCTCTCATGCTGCTGCTTCATGGCCCAGCGGCCATTGCCATCCATGATGATTGCCACATGCTGCGGCACCCTGGTCTTGTCAATCTGGTCTATCGTAACCATTATTTCGTTTTTTTAATATTTGCAACGTTTCGAGCGCATCCAACCAAACAGCATGTCCAGGTTGACGCCCACCGAGATGTGGAAATAGGCATACCAGTCGTCGAGCGAGTCGTCGCCGCGCTTGATACCCGGGGCGTTTTCATAACCCTCCACCACCTCGCTGCTACGGTCGGCGAGCGTGGCGGCAAGAGCGCCATCGGCAGAATGGGCCTCCAAGACCTCCTTGCCCACATACGTGGTGCTGACGTCGTCAAGATAGTCCGTCCAGGTCAGCCGGAAGCCATACTCTACCGCCACCGAGAAGTTCTTTCCTAGACGGGCTTTCACGCCCACTCCGAACGGCAGGCATAGCTGCGTCAGCGTGTAAGGTTGCCTGTCTGGATATTCGACAGTGCCCTGCCCTTCCGTACCCAGGGGCTGCAACTCGGCCCAGCTGGTCTCCCCAGGTCCTATCGAATACTCGGCCATGGGGTTATAGTGGAATACCGCCAAGCCGCCGAAGAGATAGGGGGTCCACAGCCGCTCGGTGGCGCCGGGACCATAGGGAGAGAAATTGAACTCCGCAAGGGCGGAGACCTCGAATATATCGGATTTAAAGCTCAAATTGCGCAACTTGTTGTAATCCTCCTTGCACTCTACCGACCCGAAAGCCAGCTCGCCACGGAAAGACCAACGGTTGTTATAGTTATAGCGTATGCCGCCTCCAAAGGCCAGTCGCGGAAGCGAGAAGACGCTCTGGTCGTTGAGGTCACCGATATAGTTCATTCCGCCACCTCGCAACAGCAGTTCGCTACGGCTGAGGAAGTCCTGTCGCTGGGCCCGAAGAGTGTGGAACGTGGAACACGGAAAGAGGAAAGCCATGCTGACGCAAGCCAGCATAACCATCCGCATCATCTTTCCCTTTTCCCCTTTCATCTTTCCACTTATTCGGTCCATTTCACAGAATTGCATATTCCCTCCACCTGCATCAGGTAGTCACGCTTGTTGAAGCGGGGGGCATAGACGAAGCCCACCACATCGACGATATTCTTGCCGTCGGGCGACAGCATGGAATAGGAGACGAAGGGGCCACCCATGCGGTCGCGGGTGTTGTGCAGGCTCCAGAGGCCATGGGTCTCTATGCAGTATTCCGTACCGGGGTAGTCCACCTTGTGGCTCATCAGTGCCACCCGTCGCTCCGTGCCCATATAGCCACCTTCCGAGGGCCCCGGCACATTGCGGCGCATCATGGTGTCCAGACGGTTGTACAGACGTTCATCCTCGAACTGGCCCTGGTTACGATAAGGGCTCACATAGATAAGCACACCCAAGCTGAAGTCCTTGGTCTCTTTCCTAATCCAGGCGAAGCCGTCACTTCCTTTGCCCCAGGAGAACTCCTCGCTGAAGGTCATCCCAAAGCCGAAGTGATCCTTCACACGCTGCATTAGCTCGTGGTTCTTATGGGCATCGAAAGCCTTGATCATGCGACGGTGCTCAGCCTCATAGATGGACTTCACCATATTGGGCTCGTAGCGACGCAACAGGTCGCGCAGCGAGGCCTCGTTCTTGGCCGAGATATGCACCACCGTCTGGGGTGCAGCCCACTTGTCGCGGTCTATATACACTTTGTCCTTCCCGTTGGCCGCCACCTCGCAGATGACGATATTGCGGTATTTCTGGAACATCGACGTGTTGTTGAGTTTGGCCACGCTGATGGCGGTCACGTCGAATCGGGGCTCCGCCTGCGGCAGCCCCAGTTGCGGCTGACGGAAGATGGAGTCTATCAACTGACGAGTCGCCCCGTCATAGTTGCCCTGGTCGGCAGCCACCAAGACCTCCAAGGTCTTGCCCGACGAGCTCTTCTCCATCAAAGCCTTGTTCTGCTTGGTGTTGCACGAGGCAAGAAGCAACACGGCCGAAAGAACAAAAAACAATTTCTTCATATCTTTATCTTTTTGAGTTTATCCATTCGTTGAAGTCGGCGATGGCCTGCGCTATAGGCGTCTCCGGCATTCCCAAATCCTCCAAAGCATGACGGTTGTCATAGTATTCCCTCACCGTCAACTGACGCACATTGCGCGTGGACAGTTGCGTCCTCACGCCACATGCACGTAGCATATCACCTATCTTGCCTGCCGCCAGCAGCAGTCCATTCGGCACGTTCCACACCCGCTGTCTCTTCCCCAGCACCTCGGCCTGCAGCTCATACAGCTGCCTGATGGAGAGCATTCCCTGTCTGCTCACGGCGAGATAGCGGTGGCCGTTCTGTCCGTGGTCGAGTGCCGCGACAACGGCCTGCGCCACATCGTCCACATGAACGAAAGCCTTGCCACCTTTCGGAGCCAGCATCAACCGCCTGCCCCGTGCCGCCAGAAGCATCTGCCCCGACGACGGCTTCACATCCCATGGGCCGAGCATGTAGCCCGGATTTATCACCACCAGATGCCACTCGGGCCATCGTTGCGCAGCCTCCAGGACAATCTTCTCCCCCTCACGTTTGCTGTCGGCATAGAACGAACCCGCGAAAGGCGGCCGCATCGGCGCCGACTCGTCGGCAGGCTGTTCCGCCGTCCCGTATCCGATGGTGTTCACTGTCGAGGTATGCACCAGCACGCGGATATTCCTTTCTTCCATCACTCTCACCAACATCGCGCAGAGGTCACGGTTGACGGGCAGAAAGTCCTCGTACCTGCGAAGCGACATGTCGGTAGTACCCGCGCAGTTGATGATGGCGTCGCACCCCTCGGCGGCACACGATAGTGTATCGTAGTCCAGCAACGACCCTTCTACCGTCTGCACTTGCTGAGAAGCGTCAGTAACAGGCAACTGTATGCCTCCGGCGCGGCGCACCAGCGCCACCACCCGGTGACCCTCGTCCATCAAGCGCCGCAGCACATTGTGTCCGAGCAGTCCTGTCGCTCCCAGCAACAATACTTTCATACACTTATTAACGTCACCTCACCCATTTTATTGCATCGGTGAGAGTAGATTTTTCGCTGTCAGAACTTCCACCGCAGCTGCAGGTGCCATGTCTGGCGGTGGTTTCCGTCGGTCTGGGCGTCGCCACTGCCAATAGCGGCCACATCCTGGTAAGCTGTCAACGTATACTTGAAGCTGAGGTTGAGCCGACGACTCACATCCCACCGCACCACCGCCGAGGCACGCAGACCACTGTTCATCAGCATCGGGATGGAGTAGGCATACTGCAGATTACTCTCACTGAGGTATATGCGGGCATTATAGCCATCAACGTCGAACCATGCCGCCTGCAGGGCCACCTGCATATCCTTGACTGCGTAGCGGGCTTCCTGCGCCACCAACCATCCCCACTCGCCTTCCGACTGTTCGGCGTCGAACTGCGACAGTAGAACACGCGTGGTGAGTTGCCAGCTTCCCAGTATCAGCCGCGCCTGCCCCTGCAGCTGACGCCGGCACGTCGACTCTCCCAGATAGAGTGTGCTGTCAAGGTTGGGTATATTGCGGTATTTCTGTCGCCAAGAATAGCGCAGCGATGCCGTCACATGACGGCCAAATTCGCGCGACAGCTGTGTCCTCAGCCATGTACCCGAGGAGGGGGCGTAACTGCCATAACGCAGCGATGGGAAGCGGTGCACGTCAACACTCAGCAAAGCTGTCACTGCCAGCGGCAGCCGCAAGCGGGCGTCAAGGGTGACACCCTGCTCGTTGCGCGTTTCCCCTATGGCATAGGAACCGGCATGAAGGTTGTGATACTGCGGGTCGTAATGGCGGATGCTGACCCCGAGGCTGTTGTCTCCTCCCATCGAGAGACGTATTCCGCCCAGCGCCGCAGGCGCGCCACCATGGTCCAGCGAGGCCTCGCCGTAGAGCAGCAGGCGGTCACGCTGCCAGAGGAAATCGACACCCAACGCGGCCTGCCGGTCTCCACGGAAATAGTCTTGGTTGTAGGCGTAGTCACGCAGTTGCACGCTGTCGTCCAGCATCGTGGCGGTAGCCGTGATGCCAAGCATCAGGTTGCCCTTGCTCCAGGTGAGATGTCCACCACCGAACCACTCGCCGTCATGACGCGACCCGAAGGCCGACAGGCTGTAGCCCCGACCCAGCGACAACGTGGCGGCCACGCCCTCCTGCCAGCCCGTCTCATAGAACGCACTGGCGGCACGCACCCCTTGCCCGTAGCGCACCGGCGAAGTTCCCAGCAGACTGAACGGGTGGAAGCCCGTCCACAACGTTACACCCTGACCGAACTGCAGATTGTACCGACCTACTATCAACGTCTCCAACCGTCCCATGTGTTTCAACATCACATGATAGCCGTAGAAATTACCCTTCCCCCACGCCTCCATGGGGTCTTTGTCGGCACTGAGACGCACGCTGACGCGGTCGTCCAGCTGGTAGCTGTAGCACATCAGCGCCCGAAGGTTGTCGCCCTCGTAGTGTCCATTGGCATAACCTTGCGCCTGCTCCACGGTACCGCCCACACCTGCGACCACTGTATGGCGCCCCCGCGAGAGCAACTCCCTCAGCGTCAACCGTCTGGCAGGCTCATACGGTTCCACCGTCACCAGCGGCGCAAGAAACGCCACCATGGCGCTGTCGAATCCCGGCACCACCGTCAGTTCCTTGATACTCAGCAGCTGTCCATACAGGGTGATATACGTCTTCAACGCCCGAATCTGGAACGGTGAGAGGAACGGCAAGTCGGCAATCGCCACCGTGTCGTTAAGGTTTACTGGATTGTCGGCCAGCTGCAGCAGCCGGTCACTGAGGTCGGCAGCGGACTCGTCGCTGCCAGTCTCCTCCACCCACTGCTCCATATCCACCTCCACCTGAGCCATAGCCACCGGCGGCAACGCCAGCAACATCAACACCATCACTATGAGCCGTCTCGTCAAAACCATAGTCCAAGTGATATTTGCGGAGTGAGGCCCAAGATGTTGTGATGCTCTACCGCCAAATCGATACGGTATATTTCATACCTGAATCCCAACCCGAAGGTGAGCGTCAGCGGTGCCGTGACCATGCCGACACGGAAAAGCAGATATTTTTCATAGCGGTATTCGGCTCCCAAGCGGAAGCGCATCCGTTCTTCACTCTCCACGGCGGCGACCCCCAGCAACGAACTCACGGGGTGCCAGGCGACAGATAGACGCGCCATCCACGGCCGTTCTTCGTCCCATGGACGTGTGCCGCCCTCTGCCGTCAGAGACACCAACCGGCCCAGTTCCACACGTGTCCAGGCGGAGAGCCCCACCCATTGCTGCGGCTCATAATAGCCGTCACCTGTCGTCTGACGACAATAGCGGGCACGCACGCCCACCGTTGCCCACTCCTCGACACGTTGACGGAAGCCCAGCAAGGCCTGCTGCTCGTTGTAATCCAGATCACCGAAGAAGAGATAAGCACCTTCCACAAACCCTTTGTCCCACAGGCTCCACCCGCCCTCAATCATGCGGAAGGAGAGTCCCTCGGTGGAGAAGGTACTGCGGTAGCTCACAGCCACATGCCGTGCTTCCTCCTCCATCCGGCATCCGCCCATGGCGGCACTGCGGGCATCCAAGGGTACAACGGCAAACTGCGCCCCTGCCGGAAGAGCCGACAGCAGCAGAACCATTGATATAAGGAAAACTTTCACACGGGGAAACTATGCCGGAGCCTGGACAATCAGGCCCTGTTCCACAAGATCCTTGTAGGTCTTCTCGGCAGCCAGCTGCTCGGCCGCCTTGATGGAGAACTCCACAGCCGACTTCTGCGGCTGTCCGTCGATGCTGACGAGGCTCTCATACTGCTTGCGCGAGGCATGGGATTGCGCAATGGTTTGCACCACCTCGAAGGTCACCTTCTTGTGGTGTTTCTGGCCCCAGTCGATAAGCTTGCTCTTGAAGTTCCAGTCGGTGGTAGCCATGGCATCGACATCGAGATAGGTACACAACACTTTATCCACCAACACCTTTCGGGTGAACATATATCCCTTCTCGATATACATGGCGCCTATCAGGGCTTCGAATGCGTTACCCCCGATGGACTTGAATCCGCCGCCCGAATCGCGCTGATAGTCTATCAGCTCCAGCAGTCCTATCTTCTGTGCCAACTTGTTCAGGCTGGCACGACTTACTATCTTCGAGCGGAGCTCGGTAAGGAAGCCCTCGCCCTGATAGGGATACTTGCGATAGAGGAAATCCGCCACCACGGTGCTCAGCACCGCGTCGCCCAAATATTCGAGGCGCTCGTTGTTGATGCGATGGCCGTTCTGCGAAGCCGACGAAGAACGGTGAGTGAAGGCAACATGGTACAACTCCGTATGGCGCGGAGTATAACCCAAGATATTCGTAAAGAAACTATTGAATTCTTTGCTCTCCTTGTTTTTCCGGAAAAACAGCATCGCTAGTACTTTCTGAAGGCCAGACATACATTGTGTCCGCCGAAACCGAAAGCATTGCTGAGGGCAAAGTTCACCTCACGCCGCTGCGCTTTGTTGAACGTGAAGTCGAGCGCAGGAATCTGCGGGTCGTCGGTGAAGTGGTTGATTGTCGGAGGGACAATGCCGTTTTTGATTGTAAGGATGGTGGCGATAGCCTCAACAGCGCCGGCGGCACCCAGCAGATGTCCCGTCATCGACTTGGTCGAGTTGATAGCCATCTTGTAGGCGTGGTCGCCAAAAAGACCGACGATAGCCTTGGGCTCCGAGATATCGCCTATCGGCGTGGAAGTGCCATGGGTGTTGATGTGGTCCACATCGGAAAGAGCCATACCTGACTCCTCGACCGCCTGCCGCATCACGCTGATGGTTCCCAAACCCTCGGGATGGGAAGCCGTGATATGATAGGCATCGGCCGAGAGACCCGTGCCGGTAACTTCGGCATAGATATGGGCTCCACGGGCTTTGGCATGTTCCAACTCCTCAAGGATGAGAGCGGCAGAACCTTCGCCCAACACGAAGCCGTCGCGATCCTTGTCGAAGGGGCGCGAAGCCGTCTGCGGGTCGTCGTTGCGTGTCGAAAGGGCACGCATATTGCCAAAACCGCCGATACCGGCCTGGATGATGGCACATTCTGAACCACCGGCCACCATGGCGTCTACCTTCCCCAGACGAATCAGGTTGAAGGCGTCGCTGATGGCGATGGCCGACGTGGCGCAGGCCGCCACAGTGCTGTAGTTGGGGCCACGCAAGCCATAGCGGATGGCTATCTGGCCGGCACAGATGTCGGTGATGACCTTGGGCACCCAGTAGGGGCTGAAACGCGGCGTGCCGTCGGTGAGGGCATACGCCATGAGTTCGTCCTGGAGACTCTGCACGCCTCCCATGCCCGAACCCCAAATAACGCCAAACCGGTCTCGGTTGACATCGATACTGTCTGCGAAACCGGCATCACGCATCGCCTCGTCAACAGTCACCAAACCATACATGGAATAGCCGTCGAGGAGGCGCATCTCTTTCTTGTCAAAGAAGTCTAAAGCATTAAAGCCTTTCAATTCGGATGCAATACGGCATCTGAATTTCGAGGCGTCAAAGCGTGTTATTGGCCCGGCTCCGCTCACTCCCTTGACCAATGCGTCCCACAATGCAGGCACATTGTTGCCAATTGGGGTGAGCGCGCCGAGACCTGTAACAACTACTCTTTTCAACTCCATAAAGCGGAAAGAGCGGAACTAATGTTCGTTTACTTCTTTGCGTTTTCGATGAAAGCGATAGCGTCGCCAACGGTGACAATCTTCTCAGCTTCCTCATCAGGAATGGAAAGGTCAAATTCCTTCTCGAGCTCCATAATCAGCTCGACGGTGTCCAAAGAATCTGCACCAAGATCATTGGTGAAGCTGGCTTCGGGGGTGACCTGACTTTCTTCAACACCAAGTTTGTCGGTGATGATGCTTGTTACTCTAGTTGCAATTTCTGACATTTTATTTTTAATTTTAATTGATAAAACTGGGTGCAAAGAAACGAAATTTTTTCCATACGTAAACATTTTTTAACATTTCTCACCACTGTTAAAAAATATAAAAAACTGACTCCTAATACTCTAATCTCAAAAAAAAATGCTTTTTTTTCGACTTTTTGATAGCCCTTGGGAATGATATTTTGGCAAAAATTAATAAAAATTTGCAAAAATCGACCCCTTCCCATCCACTTCTCTCTAACTTCATGTCATCACCCTACCATCACCGTACCATCACCGTATCAACTCCGACTGTAGTAGGACTTGGGTCGGAGTTGAGTCGGAGTTGATAGGGACATGGTACTGATTTCGTGTCAATTAGATGCAAATTATATAGATATAATATTGATATTGTGAGTTTTAAATCCTATTTTTCGGATATTTTTTACTATTTTTCACATATTTCTTCGACATCTCATTTTTTATTCTTATCTTTGCATTTTTAAATACTATACATATTATATATGACCAGACTAGCCATACTGGGGTCCGGAAACGGGACCAACGCACAACAGATTACTGAATATTTCGTCGGCCGCACCGATGTCGAGGTGGCCTGCATCATCTACAACGTGAAGGACGCCTACATTGCGCAACGCGCGAAGAACCTGGGCGTCGAGGCCCACTATTTCGGCCGCCGCGACTTCTACGAGAGCACCGCGGTGCTCGACTACCTGAGAGAGAAGAAGGCCGACTGGGTGATTCTTGCCGGCTTCCTGTGGCTGGTGCCGGAGAATATGCTGGCTGCCTACCCCAACCGCATCATCAACATCCACCCCGCCCTGCTGCCCGCCTACGGCGGCAAGGGCATGTACGGCCACCATGTGCACGAGGCCGTCATCGCCAACCACGAGAAGGAGAGCGGCATCACCATCCATATTGTCGACAACCACTACGACCGCGGCACCACCCTCTTCCAGGCCCGCTGCCAAATCACCCCCGAAGACACCCCCGACACGCTGGCGGCCAAGATACACCTGCTTGAGAAAGAGCACTTCCCGCGCGTGATAGACGAAACCATCAAGGCTCGACAATAATGCGCATCGCCATCAACACACGCCTGCTACTGAAGGGCAAGATGGACGGCATCGGTTGGTTCACCGCCGAGACCGCACGCCATCTGGTGACGGCACATCCCGAGCACCAGTTCTTTTTCTTTTTCGACCGGACACCCGACAAGGAGTTCCTCTTTGCAGACAATGTGACGCCGGTGGTGCTACATCCCCAGTCGCGGCACCCCGTGCTGTGGTACATCTACTTCGAATGGAGTACTGTACGTGCGCTGAAGCGATACAAAATAGACCTTTATCTCTCGCCCGACGGCATGATGCCGCTGCATCCCGGTGTGCCGACACTCAACGTGATACACGACATCAATTTCGAACATACCGACGACTACCTGAAATCAATACACCAGCGCTACCTGAAACGCTACTTCCCGCGCTTTGCCCACAACGCCACACGGCTGGCCACGGTGTCGGAATTCTCAAAAAAGGACATTGCCGAGACCTATCATATCGACCCGTCGAAGATCGACGTGGTGTACGACGGTGCCCACAGCAACTATCGGCCACACAGCGAAGACGAAAAAGAGGCCATCCGTGCCCGTTTCACGGAGAGAAGTCCCTTCATCATCTTCATCAGCACCATCATCAAAAGGAAGAACCTAGCTAATTTGCTGCTGGCCTTCGACAAGGTGAAGCGTGACGACCAAAGCGGTCTTAAGTTGGTGGTGGTGGGACACCGCATTTGGTGGCAGGACGAGTTGGCCGAAGCTTACGACAACATGAAGCACCAATCAGATGTCATCATGCTCGGCCATGTGGAGCCCGGCGACCTTGCAGCACTGCTCTCGGCCTCGGAGATGTTGGTCTATCCATCATACTTTGAGGGCTTTGGCATCCCCATTCTGGAAGCCATGTATGCCGAGACTGCCGTCGTAGCCTCGCACACCACCTCCATGCCCGAAGTGGGCGGCGATGCCGTATTGTATATCGACCCTGCCAGTCCTAACGATATAGCACATGCTATCAGTAGGTTACAAGACGCCAAACTACGCAAAAGCCTTATCGAAAAAGGGCGTTTGCAACGGCAGAAATTCAGCTGGGAACATACCTCCAACCTACTCTGGGACAGCATGATGAAAACCCTTGAACAACGATGAAAAAACATTGGTTCACCCTTACAGGCTTCCTCTACCTGTTGTCGGCGGGTGCCATCTACGGACAAGCGCCTGATAACATGGTATATAACCCTTCATTTGAGGAGTACCGCAGGTGTCCGCAGAAGGTCGAGGCATTGGGGGTGATGCGCGATGTGGAGGCTTGGTGGCAACCCACGCAGGGGAGCAGCGACTACTTCAACGCTTGTGGCGGACGCGAGTGCGTGGTTCCCAGAAACAAGATGGGCATCCAGGCAGCCCATAGCGGCGACGCCTACTGCGGTATCTACTGTTCGCAGGAACGCTACCGCGAGTACCTCCAGACCGAACTCAAGAGTACCCTCGTTGCCGGAAAACGCTACCGCGTGAGTTTCTGGGTGAGCTTGGCCGACAAATCGCCCCATGCCATTGCCACCCTGGGAGCCCTGATGACCCAAGAGCCGCTCACCGACTCGACCTACGGCATTTTGATGAACCGCGAGGTGACCCAATTCGGAAACGAGGCTTCACAATCGATAGCGGTATACTACGAACCCCAGATAGTCAACCCCTTGGATGCTCCGCTGACCAACACCAAGGAATGGGTCGAAGTCAGTGGCGAGTTCACCGCCAAAGGCGGAGAAAGATTCCTGACCATAGGCAACTTCTTCTCCTTCAACAAGTCGAATGTCGTCCTGGTACAAAGTGGCAACAGCCCTCTGGCCGGCGCCTACTACTATATCGATGATGTCAGCCTTACCTGTATCGACACCCTTACCCCAGAACTGCCAGCCCCCCCAGTGTCCGACGGACCCAAGGAGGGCGAGGTGGTGCGTGTGGACGGCATCTATTTCGCCACAGGGGAAAGTGAGGTGCTACCCCAGTCCTACAATGCGCTCATCCGCCTGAAAGAGATGCTCGAGACTCATCCCGAGATGAAGATTGAATTGCGCGGACATACCGACGACCAAGGCACCGCTGAATTCAACCAGAAGCTCTCCGAAGAACGAGCCCATGCCGTAGCCGACTTCCTCATCGGCAAAGGCATCCAACGCCGCCGGTTGTCATGGGTGGGCTTCGGCGAGAGCCGGCCCATCGGCGACAACAAAACCGCCGAAGGCCGCCAGAACAACCGAAGGGTAGAGTTCCTGGTACGGGAGAAATAATATATATGGTATTATATATAAAAATAGCGGGGATTCCCTTCGGAATCCCCGCCTTATTTTCGTTGAAACAGATTAGTCAATCACACGGTAGAAGCTGACGCGGCGGTTGAGGGAGAACTGGATGTCACCGAAGGCAACACTCTTACCCTTATGCTCGGTCTGGATGCGATCCTCAGCAATACCATACTTCTTGACAAGGAGACGCTTGACCTCGTTGGCGCGCTTCTCAGAGAGCTTCATGTTGTACTTGTCGCTGCCGGTGTAGTCTGCGAAGCCAACAACAAGAATCTTAACATCGGAGTTGTCCTTGAGGACACGGGCGACGGCCTTGACTTTGATTTCCTCTTCCTCGGGAACTCTCCACTGGTCGACACCGTAAAGGACGGAGAAGGGCATGGCGTAGAAGTTGAGCTGGTCGGCCTTGATCTGGTCGATGACGGCCTGGAGGCTGTCGGCAGCAGCGCTGTTGCCACCCTTGCCCTGCTCAAGAGCCTGAGCAAGCTGATCCTCGAGTTCGGCGATGCGGTTCTCAAGTTTCTTCTCATTGCCACGGGAGGTGTTGACCTGACGCTCGAGGTTGTTGACCTGCGAGTTGAGGGCGCTGAAGTTCTCCTGGGTCAGCATGGCCTTCTGGGCAGCGACGGCCTTGTCGGTAGCGGTGAGGCCGAAGCAGTAGTAGTAACCGATGCGGAAGATACGGTTGGTGTGGTGGAGATCTTTCGAGAAGAAGGTGCTGGGAGTGGGAGCGTCGCCGTTGATGTCGTAGCCATACTCACCGAAGATGTGGTGAGACTCGCCAAAGCGATAGCTGGCACCGATACCACCGTCGAGGGTGATACCCACAGAGCCATAGTTCACAATCGACTCGTCGGAGTTGAAGCTCAGACCGAGACCACCACCGGCATAGATATAGAAGCTGAAGCGGCGATCGGGATCGTAACCCTTGATAGCGTTGTTGAGGGAGAACAGCATGTCGAGGGTGAGGGTAGCGTGGCGATCCATCTTGTAGTTGTTGCCATCATTAGCTGTACCCGTCAGAGGAGCCCACAGGTTGGGGAAGGCGAAACGAATACGCCAGTCGAAAGCGTGGTTAAGTTTCTGCTGGGCAAAGATTTCAAGACCGATGTTGGTCGATTTGCGCCAGTTATCACCAAAACTGAAACCACCCATGGCGGCCTGGTCGTTGAGGTCAATAGCACCACCAATCGACCAATTGCTCCAGAAACCATAGCGAGGATACTCGGGCTTGCCGGTGTTCTGGGCGAAAGCGTTAACGGATGCCAGCATAACAGACATCACAACGCCCATCTTGATTAATTTTTTCAGCATATCAATACTTTTTAGGTTATTACTCAAAATTAAACACAATACCTTTTCGGCATTATTCGGGTGCAAAAATACACATTTTTTTTCATTCGCGGAAAATATTTTTTTTATCTGCTCGTTAATTAGAAGAAAATATTGCAGTTACGAATTAAAAAAATATAAAAATAATCATTTTTAACAGTAGTAATATTAAGAAATTACAATAAAAAGTAGCAAAAATATGGAACAATTCAGTATCAAAACGGGGCATTTGTCCAACAAAATCAAACAAGAAGCTAACACTCAGCTCTTCCCCGAGGTTTGCAAAGCAAAAGAGCACCTGCTGAAAGGCGATGCCGCTGGCAACGACTTCCTTGGATGGGTCAACCTTCCGGAAGAGATTGACCAGAAAGAGCTTGCCCGCCTCAAGGCCGACGTGGAACGCCTAGCAGGCAAGAGCAAGGTCTTCGTCGTCATCGGCATCGGAGGTTCCTACCTTGGTGCCCGCATGGTGATAGAAGCTCTGCAGTCTGAGTTTGCCTCGATGGTTCGCGGCGCGAGACCCTACATCGTCTATGCTGGCCACACCCTCAGCGAGGACTACTACAGCCAGCTGCTAAATCTCTTGGACCATGAGGATTACAGCGTCTCCGTCATCTCCAAGTCGGGCACCACTACCGAGCCTGCCGTGGCATTCCGCATCGTCAAAGCCCACCTTGAAAAGAAATATGGCAAGGCCGAGGCGGCTCAGCGTATCATAGCCATCACCGATGCCCGCAAGGGCGCTCTGCACACCATTGCCGTCCAAGAAGGCTACCCCATGTACGTCATCCCCGACAATGTCGGCGGTCGTTTTTCCGTACTCACCCCCGTAGGTCTGCTGCCCATCGCCATGGCCGGATACGACATCGACCGTCTGCTGGAGGGTGCCCGCGATATGCGCCGTGTCTGCATTGAGAAAGACACCCTTGAGGAGAACCCCGCCATGATGTATGCAGCTATCCGCAACGTCCTCTATCGCAGAGGGATAAAGGTAGAGATGCTGGTGAGCAGCCTGCCGAACCTGCGCTATCTGGCTGAGTGGTGGAAACAGCTCTATGGCGAGAGCGAAGGAAAAGAGCACAAAGGCTTGTTGCCGCATAGCCTGAGTATCACCACCGACCTGCATTCGATGGGTCAATATGTACAAGATGGCGAGCGTCTGATGATGGAGACCATGATTCATGTGAAGCACCCCGCCACACATGTGCCGGTACCCACCGACGAGCAGAACCTCGACGGCATCAACTATCTTGTAAACAAGAGCCTTACAGAGATTAACGACTGTGCCATGGAAGGCACCATCGAGGCCCATGTGGCAGGTGGAGTTCCTGTGGTAGGCATCGAGATTGAACGCGTGGACGAGTACACCCTCGGACAACTCATCTACTTCTTCGAATTTGCCTGCGGCATCAGCGGCTACACCCTCGGCGTCAACCCCTTCGACCAGCCCGGCGTGGAAGCCTACAAAAAGAACATGTTCCGCCTGCTGGGCAAACCCGGATTCTAATCCCGGAATCCTCACATTATTCTCAGTACAAACAAAAAAGAGCGAATTGATTTCAGGTCAATTCGCTCTTTTTTTGTCCTAAACGAGATATATTTAATAATTTTTTGTATATTTGCAACACTATCACACCTTCCCGCATCCCTCTACTTATCTAAAACTATGATACATACGCCAAAAATAAGCAAGGTTGCCTGGCTCTTTACGCTCCTCCTACTCACGCCGTTGGCACGTGGGCAGTCGCTTAATGATGCCTACGAATTCACGACAGGCGTAAATGCCTCCTTGTGGGAAGATATGACAGGTGCCACCACGCTGAATCTCTCCAGTGACGACCGAGCCTATACATCCCTCATACCCATTGGTTTCAATTTCAACCTTGCAGGTACCACCTATCAAAACTGGACCGTCAACACCAATGGTTGCATACGTCTGGGCGACATCCCCGTTGGCACTTCTTATTACACCAAACCTTTTAGCGAGACCAATGCGAGCCAGAACCTCCCGAAGATTGTCGTGCTGGGATGTGACGGCTATATCGTACCGGACGAAGGATATGTGAAATACAAATTATTCGGGACGACAGAAGCGACACGCAAACTCGTCATCGAGTACCGCAACTCTACTTTTACTACGGCTTCACGCAACTACCCTGTAACCGTCCAGGTGCAGTTGAAAGAATCGGACCGCAGTATCACCTACGTATTCGGCGAGGTGCCAGAGGTCCTTCCTGCCGTCAACTACCAGATGGGGGTGGCCTCGGGAGTCAACGACATCGTTTTATTCAACACCACCAACCACACCGCCGACTTCCTGACAGAAGCACCCCCTATCAGCGTCTACAACCCAAGTGGAACCTGGCCTGAGCAGAACCGATACTATAAACTTATCTACAACCCCAACCTCTGTTTCTTCCCTGGCGAAATCACCCTAGAGAATATCGACACCACCCATGCTACCGTCCGATGGGATGTCCTTGATGCCAACGACAACTATTCGGTATGTGTCGACAGCTTCCCCTGTCAGATTGTCAACGGCGACCATCTTGACCTCACGGGGCTCGCCCCCGGCGCCTCCCACTCCGTCACCGTGCGTCGGATATGCTCAAGCACCGACAGCAGCCGCACCAAGACGGCCTTTTTCCACACCACAAATATCCCGGCAAACGGATGCATTGACCCCACGAACTTCAATTCCGGCTACATCACCGCCTATTATGGCACCTTTGACAACCCCTACGCCAATACCGGAATCATCAACTCGGGCCCGAACAGCTCAGCAAGCCGACACACCATCCACACCAATGTAAACGAGAAGGACCCCCGCACAGGGAGCCGTCTAAGCACAGTGCCTCCAGGAGGCGCCTCGTCGGTTCGCCTAGGCAACTGGCAGACCCACGCTGAGGCCGAGGCCATTCTCTATGTGATGAAAGTCGACACAACGGTATCCGACCTGCTAATCCTTCAGTATGCCGCCGTGCTTCAGGACCCCAACCACTCCCCCGAAGATCAACCTCGTTTCCGACTGGAAATCCTCAATTCTAACATGCAGCTGATTGACCCCGTATGTGGTGCCGCCGACTTCATCGCCAACAGCAACCTCGGATGGAACACCTATGGGACCAATCTATGGAAAGACTGGACTACCGTAGGCATAGACCTCTCGCCGTATGCCGGACAGATCATCTCCATCCGCCTCACCACCTACGACTGCGACCAAGGCGCCCACTATGGATACGCTTATTTCTCCCTCTCCTGCGGCCGCAAAAACATGCAGTCTGAAAGTTGCGGCGACAACACAGACAACACCTTCACCGTTCCCGCCGGATTCAACTACCTATGGTACACTGACACCCCCTCCAGCCCCATCTCCACCTCGCAATCACTCAACGTCAGCACCAACACCAACACCATCTATCACTGCCTTCTCAGCTTTATCGACAAACCCCAGTGTAACTTCACCATGAGCGTCCTGGCCGGTGTACGCTATCCGCTGTCAATCTTCGACACCACGATGGTCGTCAACAACTGCCAGTTTGACGTCAGCTTCACCAACCGCAGCACCATCTCGGCCGACGGTGTCACCCCTTCCGGCACGGGTGAGGGTTGCGAGACCGCCTGGTGGGACTTCGGCAATGGTGACACCTCGTCGTTCTACCATGCTTCCACCCACTACGACCATCCCGGCACCTACACGGTAACGCTGGTCTCCACCATCGCCAATGGTCTCTGTGCCGACACCCTCCAACGCACCATCGACATCATGCCGCCTGGTCCCAACCCCACTATCATTGGACCCACCGAACGCTGCCAGGGCGACCCCATCCCCGACACCCTCTATATACAAAACGCCGCCTGGTCTTCCCTCGGTAACGACACCATGATTGTCACCCCCACACAGACAACCACCTACACCGTTTCTGCCACTGACGACGCCAACTGCACGTACTCCCTTGAACATACCATCGCCGTCCATCCCACCTACTCTCGCCGTGACACCGCCGTCATCTGCACACCCGAGCTGCCCTTCACCTATGGTTCTCTCGTCATCGCCACCGCCAGTGATACCGGCAGTTACTCATACAAAGAGCTCACCATCCACGGCTGCGACAGCACCGGCACCGTATTCCTCACCGTCAACGACACCAGCTCGGCCGACACCATGGCCACAGCCTGCGAAAGCTTTACCTGGCATGGTACCACCTACACTACCGAAGGGAGTGTAGCCACTCGGGTGACACCCAACATATTTGGCTGCGACAGCACGACGACGCTCCACCTGACCCTTCACCAATCCTCCGACACCACGCTCCATGACACCATTATCGAAAACCAGCTGCCATATATCTTTAACGACGTCTCCTTCTCCTCGGACGCGTTCGACACCGCAATCATCATCCCCAACTCTTTCGGCTGCGACAGCAACATCACCTACACTCTTTTCGTCCACTGGAACGTCGACACCACCCTCTACGACACCCTCTGCAACGACCAACTGTCCTATGTCTGGAACGGCATTGCTTTCGACACCACGGTAAACCAGACCGTCACGATGACACGGTCTCTTGTGCTTCTCAACCGCTATGGTGCCGACAGCACCATCACCATGAACCTCACCATCCACCCCCTCTATGACCACCACCTATCTGTCGCCATCTGCGATAACCAGCAGTATACCTTTGGCGACAGCACCTTCCTTGGCGGCAACGGCTCCATCGTGCACCTTGACAGTCTGCGTTCCCAGCATGGCTGCGACTCACTCTCCTCACTCCACCTCACCGTACACCCCACTTTCGACCATCATACCTACGACACCATTTGTTCCAACCAGTCTATCGTTTTCACAAACACAACCTATAACACCACCGGAGACTATCCCCACACACTGCAGTCGCAACACCAGTGCGACAGCCTCTCCACGCTCCATCTTCAGGTGTGGCCGGCCTACGACATACACACCTATGACACCCTCTGCGATGACTCGTCCCGCTTCTTCATCGACACCACCTATCGCCTGACAGGCAACTACACTCACCATTTCCATACCTCCTTCTCATGCGACAGCCTGCATACCCTTCACCTGAAGATATACCCCACATACGACATTCACCTCTTCGACACCATCTATGAGGGCGACACCTATCTGTTCGAAGCCACCCTCTACGACACCACCGGCATCTACCCCCACCTGCTTTCTGCCACTTTCGGATGCGATTCGCTGCGCACTCTCCACCTCCAGCGCAACCGACGCACTTATGTCGATAGCGTCGTTTGTCAGAACCACCTGCCAATGACCTGGAACGGACTCCTTTTTGCCGACGGCGATGGAAGCCGTTCAGGCAACCTACAGACCCTTAAGGATTCTGTCCACCTCAGTGGCCTCGACGGCATAGACTCTCTCGTGGTGATGACCGTCACCGCCAAGGACACATCGGCATCTGTCGACATAATCCACAGCTGCGACTCCCTCCTGTGGAACGACGGCATCCTGTATATATCATCCACCTCGAAGCCATCTATTGTCCTACAGAATCAGCTGGGCTGCGACAGCATCCGTCATCTGAACTTAACCCTCAACCACACACACCACTTCACCGAACATATCAGCGCATGCGACTCGATGCTATGGATTGACGGCCAATGGTATTATCGCGACACTGCAGGTCATGCCGGTCCTGTGGGCAGCCGTCACGCTATCGGGCCCGTAGACACCCTTGTCACGAGGAGTGGATGCGACTCGGTGGTGTCGCTCGACCTGCAGGTTCACTACGCCACTTACGAGGAATCACTCGACACCTTCTGCTATAACCAGACCTACCATTGGCGAGACTTCTCCCTCCATGGCGACTCCCTCCACACCACCGTCAACCACTACCTCACCGACACCCTTCGCACCATCGACGGATGCGACTCCGTGCTGGCCATACGCTTGACACAGATGGCCCAACCCGCCATCTCCTTCTACTTTGAGCACGACTGTGACCAGCTCTCTTACCGGCTCACCGGCACAACCAACGTCCCGTACATCACCTGGTCATCAGTCCCCTACGACTCTTTACTCGACGGACACGAGCACGACGCTCATCTCACCGTGTCGCCGCATTCCGTCACCGACTACCTCCTATATGTCGACTACTATGAGACCCCGTTCTGTCCTTATACCGAGACCCTCACCCTTCGCCCTATAACGATTCCCAAGGCCGTACTGGAGGTCAATCCCGAAGCGCTGAAGTACAACGCCATGGATTATAACGCATACGATGCCTCTCTGCCATACGAAGACCGAACCTGGTATGTCGACTGGATGCAGCAGGACGAGACCTCGCGCCATCTGAGTGGGCAAGGCTCTCCCGAGAACGACAGCATCGTCATCGCTCTGCGTGTATATAACGGACAATGCTACGACACCGCCGTCTATATTCTTCCTGTGCTCAAAGTGCTCGTCCTGGCACCCAACGTGTTCACTCCCAGCCTCGACATCAACAACAGATTCACCATCGCCACCCAAGGGGTGATTGACGGTGAACTGTTCATCTACAATCGCGAGGGATTATTGGTTTTCCGTACCAAAGACTTCAACCAGCAAGGATGGGACGGCGCCGGTTGCGTTCAAGGGAATTATGTATGGAGACTAGACTACCATGCGGTCGACCACCCCGAGATGTTGAAGTCGACCGTTGGTTCAATATTATTACTACGCTAACCGTTTAGAAGGGCAGATCACCCATCGGTTCGGTATCGCCATTGAGAATGTCCACCAATGGGTTATTCACCATCTGGGAATCCTCATTGCGCTGACGGCTGGAAAGCAACAGCAGGTTGTCGGCGACGACCTCGGTCACATGACGCTTATTACCTTCTTTGTCTTCCCAGGTACGGCTCTGCAGCCGACCTTCGATATAGATTTGTGCACCTTTGTGCAGTATACGCTCTGCGATATCGGCAAGGCCACGCCAGCACACCACATTGTGCCATTCGGTGATCTCCACCTTTTCGTTGTCACGGTTACGACGATATTCTGTCGTGGCAAGAGGGAACGAAGCCTTCTTCACCGGCACGGAACCCTCGGAGGGGAAAGAGACTACATCAGGATTTCTTCCTACATTTCCTACAAGGATAACTTTGTTAACTCCAATCATGTCTATTCTTAATAGTTTTTTACCTAAATTACGACCGCGAAATTACCACTTTTTTCCGACACCCCAAAATAAAGATATTCACAATGTCTGCAAATACCTATCAATCAACCTCGACACAGGTATTTTTTTTATCCCTTCCACCGTAAAACACCTGTCTTTTTCGGGAAAAACAGCGGGTGCCGACGCCAGTTCCGCCCTAATAAACCGTGCATGGATAGTGCGGTGAGTAAGTTGATGGAGGAAAGGTGGGGAAAATTGAAAATTGAAAATTGAAAATTGAAAATTTTCTTGAGCATACCTCGCTGAAGCCTCTTGCAGCTGCTTGTCGGTCAACTCTTTGTCCGTCTCCATCAGTGGGAACTGGTAGAGGCCACGCCAGATATCCTTGCCGTCGCGCTGTTCCATCAACGTCTTCTCAGCACCATCTTCGCGCCACCGGAGGTCGAAATAATAGAACCAGCGGTCTTTTGGCTTAGCCTTAGGGGATTTGACGGGCAACACATCAACGCGTCCCGAACGTAGCGCGACACACTCATCTGCAAACGGGCATGTCATACAATCGGGCTGCGGCTTACACTGCAACGAGCCAAAGTCCATCAAGGCTGCATTGAAACGATCGGGCCGCTGGCAGTCAATCTGTTTCTGTAGCAATGATTCGAACTCTTTATAGGCCGCATCGGTAGCAATGGGGGTAGCAATGCCATATAGGCGACTGACAAAACGATAGACATTGCCGTCGATGACAGGATGCGGAAGGCGGAAAGCAAACGAGGCGATGGCGGCAGCCGTGTAACGGCCCACTCCTTTCAACTTGAGAATGCCTTCGTAGCTCGACGGGAACACCCCGCCACATTCCGTCGCTATGTATTGGGCGGCAGCATGGAGATTGCGCGCCCGAGAATAGTAGCCCAGACCCTGCCAAAGACGCAACACCTGCTCCTCACTGGCAGCTGCCAGGTCAGTTACCGTAGGGAAAGCCTCTACAAAACGAAGATAATAGTCTCTCCCCTGCTCTATCCGCGTCTGCTGAAGGATTATCTCCGAAAGCCAAATACGGTATGGATCATCTATGCCACGCCACGGAAGCGTCCGTCCAAAGTCGTCATACCAAGAGTATAATTTTTGCAAAAAAGCCATCTTTCGTATCGTTTTTGCCACCAAACTCACTCATAAGTGCCTGAAAAAAATATGTTAAATCTCATTTTAACAAAATACACATATCGCTATATTACACGTATTTACATTTAATAGAATGTTAAAAAGATTTAAAATCCCATTTCAAGACACTCAAATGTTTTGCCATATCGGAAAAAGGTGGTACTTTTGCACCCGTTTTCTTGGAACGGAACGCGACCTTGTGGAGCGAACCGTTACAATAAAAAGGCATGAAAAGATAACATAAATAACGTAAGTAAACAATAAAAATTATACTACAATGTCAAAGAAATGTGAAATTACCGGAAAGAAAGTGATTGTGGGAAACAACGTGTCGCATTCCCGTATCCACACCAAACGTACCTTCTCGCCCAACCTGCAGACCAAGAAGTTCTACATTCCTGAAGAGGACATGTGGATCACTCTGAAGGTCTCCGCCAAAGGCATGCGCATCATCAACAAGAAAGGCATCATCGCCGCTCTTAACGACGCTGCCGCCCAGGGCCACCTGATGTTCTAAGTCGTCTTGGCCGCAAGGCCAAAATGACAAACAGAAGGGATTCCTGATGTTCTAAGAAGACAATAGTCTTAAATAAATTAATTATTAACCCTTAACAAGAAAGAGGTATTAACAATGATCGTAGTTCCTATTAAAGAAGGTGACAACCTCGAAAGAGCCCTCAAGAAACTGAAACGCAAATTCGAGAAAACCGGCGTGGTGAAAGAGCTGCGCGAGCGTCAGAAGTTCACCAAGCCCAGTGTCATCAACCGCGAGAAGAGACTGAAGGCCATCTACGTCCAGCACCTGCGTCAGGCCGAGCTCGACAAGTAAGCCATCCTCTCCACTCGCGTTGGAAACAACGCATTGGAAAAAGAAAAGCCCCGAAGCAATCGCTCCGGGGCTTTCTTATGTTATCGCTTGACGATACGGTATCGTCCGACACGGCCGTCTTGCGTTTGAGCCGTCAAAATATAGACACCTTTCGGCAAAGCGCCGAGGTCGAACAACGGCCCACCCTTAAGTGTGGACAGTTGCCGTCCGTCGACATCATAAACCCTCACCTCTGTCACTCCTTGAAGGTCTATCTTAACAACACCTTCGGTAGGATTGGGGTAAACCAGCGGCAAGATATCTTCCACCGAACCAATGCCCGTCGTATCAGGTATTTCGCGGATGGTAAGCAAGAGCACCAAGACGCTGTCGCACCCTTCGGGAGTGTGGTGAAGGTGAGTGTAAACACCACTTTCCGTGTAGCTTTCACCGTCCCAATCATAGGCACCCACGGTGTCAACCTCTACCGTATCGGACGAAGAATGTCCTAATACAAGCCTCAATGTCACCACGCTATCACACCCCTCGACCGAAACAAGGGTCACCGATGGGCCGGTGACAGAAGTGTAATAAGTATTTCCGTCAATCCATGTGAGGCTGTCGCAGTCCCGCAGGGCCTGAGTCTTATGATAGGAGATTGTATCGAAGAGTGCCACGAAGGAGGTATCTCCCATCACCGACACCTGCCGTGGGTTGGCAAGACTTCCGTCGCTCCAACCTGCAAAACGGCGACAGGCGGCAGGGAAGGCTTCAATGGTTACCACACTGCCCATCTGATAGCTGCCGCCACCGCTCACGGTGCCGTCCTGCTCGTTTTGAGCACTGACGTTGAGCTGGCAGTTGACGATGGGGGTGCTAAAGATTCCGCGGATGAGGAATGTACGGTTTTCGGCGATGTTATTCCACGAAGTGCCATTGGTGTTGTAGTAGGACGCCAGCGTGCTGCCGCAATAGGTTCCATAACAGGCAGCATAGGTAACATTGTCACAGTAGAGCACTATCCAGAGAGGCCGTGTGGCATCAACGGTGTGCGGGGTAGACAGGCTGACTGTATGCCAGTCAGTGCCGCCACTATGCGTCACCGACACCGTGTCCACCAATGTGGATGCCGAGGGGGCAGTGCCGCTATAGATACTCACTCTGTAGGTTCCGTCCTTTAGATACACCTGCACTTCCTCCATCAGGGCATGCCCCGACAGTACTGACGGCTCGAATTTTACTCCCCAATAGAAAGGACGGGCTGGATTGTAGCCAAAAGAGCCCATATTGATGCCGTTGTCATACCGCAATGTGTCGCCATCGAGAGCCTCGTAGACCGCCGTATAAGTCTTATTGCCTCCCACAATAGCATTGCGGAGATTGTAGCACATGCCGTCGCTCCAATGGGCAAAACGGTAGCCACTGCTGGCCGATGCCCTAAGTGTCACCGTATCGCCATAGGCATGGACACCTCCACCGGTCACACTACCATGCTGTATATTTTCAGGCATGGCGGTAATGGTATAGTTACCCGATGTCGTGGTATCTGGCTGGATGCCGATAATCATCTTGTTCTTGAGGTTATAATGACTGGTAGCATTGCCACCGTCGCCACCCGGAGCGGGATTCAAGGCCCCTATCTGATAGTAGCCGTCACAATATCCTCCCCAGCCCCAGTTGAAATGGTAGAGGCCAGCATTGTTGGCACCGTCGCAGACGAAGGCATGTCCGCCGTCAGTGTCACGTCCCGAGAATATTACAGGACGGGAGGCTTCCAACTCTTCGTCCAACAAAGCCTTCCAAACAGAGTCGCCTACCACATCACGGACCACACTGTGCAATGCCTTATCATACTTGAAAAATGTACGCAGAGCCCGCTCGCCAGTAACTTCGTTCAAGTCGTTTCCCGAGACCGTGGTGGCACTCGACGAGGAATGGGCGTATTTCATCTTCACCGACACTCCGACATGGTAGACCAGCGTGGCCACAGCATTAATATTCACCGTCGGAGATACTGAAGTCAGCGAGTTCGTCATATGAGCCCAGTCGTATGTTGTGTTACCGAAATTAGCGCTCATCGTGCCACAGTTGGCGGTGGAGTAGCTATAGCTGCCTACACCCTGTGCTGGATGGTTCCAGTATTTCATCACCTGTGCCAGTGCAATGGCCACACAACCCGACTTGGTGTCTCGGTCCAGCGTGTCATGAGGGCACATGGTATTGAAGGGAGCCCCTTGTTTCCATGTGGTTGTCAGCAAAGGTGCTACCACCACTGTATAAAGAGGGCCTTCCCCTTCTGTCTTGAGAAGGGATTCCCACTCGTCACGCACCATCCGCGCAGGAGTGCTCCCACGCAAGCGGACAATCTCCTCGGCATAGCCATTAAGCCACTCGAGCACATGTTCGGGCATCGGGTTGGCAAACGGAGCCGTGAGCGAATAGCCCAGAATGGGCCTCACGCAGTCGTCGGCAGCCACCAACACAAAGCCACCGTCGGCAGCTGTAAACAGATACATCCCCTGCAGTCCACAGTCGGTCAACGTCAACGTTGCTTTGACACCCTGTCGCTCCATAAAATGGCATGCCACAGCGCTCGCTGCCTCCAACGACACCCGTTCAGCCCTAGCGCCTCCCATCAGTGTCAGGCAGGCAACAAAAAAAACTAGAATCTTTTTCATGGTAATGTTTTTAATAAATCGGGGGCTTCCTAACGGAGGCCCCCGAAAAATATCAGTCAGATAATTTACTGCTGCTGAGAGGTGATACGCTCAAGCCACTTCAGCATACCAATCATGATACCCATGGCGATGAGGCATATGATCATAAAGACGGTCCAGCACATCCACAAGTTGGGAAGCTTGGAGTAGAAGATGGGACCAAGCATGATCAAGGCGTTGCCAATACCGGTGGCACCGAGCCACAGACCCTGGCAGATACCCTGGATATGCTTCGGGGCAATCTTGGAAACAAAACTGATACCCAGCGGGCTAATGAAGAGCTCGGCCACAGTGAGGCAGAAGTAGGTAACAATAAGCACCCAAGGACCAGCCTTCATACCCGTCTGCACATCGAGAGGCAGTTTCATGTAATCGTCGCCACTAGGATAACCCATCACCAAGCTGAAGACCATCAGGAAGACATAAGCCAGAGCCGTGATACCCATACCCATAGCAATCTTACTGGGAGTAGAGAACTTGCGACCCCACTTGGTTCCAAAAATCCACATGATGGGGAAAGTGAGCAGGCAGACGAAGAAGGGGTTGATGCACTGGAATATCTCAGGCGGGATAGAGGAGGTGTTGACGAAGTCGCGAGCAAAGAGAGACAGCGACTCACCATTCTGATGGAACGACATCCAGAAGAAGACGCAGACACCTAACACTGCATAGAGACCAGCCATGCGCTGCTTGACATCTTTGATAGCGGCAGCACGCTGCTCGGGAGTGAGTTCCTCCTTCTTCTCATCGGCTGCAGCGGCAGCTTTCTTCACAGGATTGGGCATGCCCTTCTTGGTGCAGAGGAAGATGGTGAGGGAGATGAGCATGGCAGCAATGGAAGCAATGAAGCTATAGTGGACACCCGTGTTGAACACCTCAAGGTAGCTATTGCAAGCCTCCGTCATATTAGACACATCGAGACCTCCCTGGTTAACCTGAGTCATCAAAGTGTTGAGGTTGGTCATCTGCTCGGGAGTCATCTGGTCGGGATTCTCCAGGAACATGTGACAAAGTTTCGGCAAGGTCGACTCATAGGCCATACCCTTCACACCGAGCCACCAGCTGCGCAGCAAAGGAGCCACGAAAGGAGCAATCAGACCGCCGATGTTGATGAACATGTAGAAAATCTGAAACCCAGGATCGCGTTTTCCCTTGGCTTTTTCGAGGGCCTCGGGGCCTTTCTTGGCGGCCTCGGCCTCGAAGTTGTCATACATCTGACCCACGATAGCTTGCAGGTTACCCTTGAACAGGCCGTTACCGAAAGCGATAATCAGCAGGGCGACACAAGTGATGACAAGCACCGTATTCATCGAGATGTCCATCGAGCCATAGCCAGCAGGAATCGACAGAATCAGATAACCCACAACCATCGTCAACAGACCGGCAATAATCGTACCTTTAAAGTTCTGCAGCTTATCGGCAATGATACCACCAGGCAGAGCCATGATGTAAATGCCGAAATAGAAACAGGCATAGATGATACCCGCTGTGTGGTCACTCAATCCGAACTTCGAGCAAATGAACAATGTCAGCACAGCATTCATAATATAGTAGCCAAAACGCTCTCCCATATTACTCAATGCTGCAGCGACAAGTCCCTTGGGATGACTTTTAAACATAGTTGTAATTTTTTGGTTTATAAATTATTGAATTATTTTCAATCTGCTTTTTACACAAATAACAATATGCAAAATTACAAAAAAAAGTTAAACCGAACAAGGAATAATATGTTTTTTTCGTATTTTTGCAACGGAAAAAGGAAAATTGAAAATTGAAAATTGAAATTATAGAACAGGCGGTTAAAGTACTTCGGGGAGGAGGGACTATCCTCTACCCTACCGACACCATCTGGGGCATCGGCTGCGATGCCCGCAACCGCGAGGCGGTGGAAAAACTATATGCCATCAAGGAACGCGACCACAGCAAGAGCATGCTACTTTTAGTGGAGAGTGGAGAGTGGGGAGTGGAGTGCGGGGAGCGTCCAACGACCTACATCCTGCCGCGCGAGCGCTGGCAGACCCTGTTGGGTGACGGCATCGCCGACAACCTGCCTGCCGCCGATGGCTCGCTAGGCATCCGCGTACCGCAGCACGCCTTCTGCCAAGAAGTCATTCTCCAACTTGGCGCTCCACTGGTGAGCACCTCGGCCAACCTCTCGGGTCATCCTTCGCCACAGCGCTACGAAGAAATAGAAGAAGAATTAAAACGCCGCGTGGACTTCTGCGTGCCGCCACTGCCCGAATTCCTCTCCACCGAAACCCGGGGCAGCCGCATCGTCAAAATCCTCTCCGACGACACACAAACCATCATTCGCCCGTAGCCAGCGAGGCTACAACATCGGGCAAAAGAGTTTCCAAATCAATTACATGGAAGCCGTTGGCGCCGAGGGCGCCAACCATGCTGCCAAAGCCTTTTATACCGGTACCAAGCATCTTGAGAACGGCCTCCTTGCGGGTCCAAAGCTGCAGGAAGGCCATCGTGGAGTCGGAGGCAGTTTGTACCACAGCCTGCTCGTCAGGTGTGCAGACACGCGCAATGAGTCCGTCGCCAATTTTTCGGCGGCACTCCACATCGATGCCCACCCTCCCCTTAGAACGCACCGCCACGGCCACGGCCTTGCGACAATGGCTGATGCTCACCGACAGCTCAGGATGGTCAGGCAAATAGGGCGCCCCTTTGTCGTCGTGTTCCACAACAACTTCACCGCCTGTCAGCTCACCCAACAGGCGATAAGCAGCGGCACGTTGCTCGGAGAGCGTACGCCACTCGCCGCTTTCCACTCTCCACTTTACGCTTTCCACCTATAATCAGGCCTTGCCCAGAATATCGTAAGGCACGGTGCCGTCAGCCGTCGGCTCAACGATGGGACCGAACTGCTGTTCGTACTTCTTCAGGTTGTCGTTCAGCGCAGCAAGCAGGCGTTTGGCATGGATGGGGCTCATGATGACGCGCTCGCGCACCGTGGCTCCCTCGAGGCCAGGAAGCATCTGGGCGAAGTCGAGGACAATCTCCGACGGATTGTGGCTGACAACAACAAGGTTGGAGTAGGTACCTTTGGCCACGTCGGGGTGGATGTTCAGTTTCAGGTTGTTCTGTTCTTTCTGGTTTGCCATAATCTATATTGTTTTTCTTGGTTAACGATTATTCACTGCAAATATTGTGCCACAATGTCTCTGTTTGTGTTCTATGGGAATCGAACGGTACACATAGAATAAAAAAAAAGCAGGACTTCCTGTTGGAGGTCCTGCTTGATAGGATTAAAAAGATGTCTTTTTAGTTCTGCTTGGCAGCCGACATGGCGGGAGCATTGCCGACGACAAGGTCTTGGTACTCGCGCAGGCCGGTACCGGCAGGAATGAGGTGTCCGACAATGACGTTCTCCTTCATACCCACGAGGGTGTCGCGCTTGGCGTTGATAGCGGCCTCGGTGAGCACCTTGGTGGTCTCCTGGAAGGAGGCAGCGGAGATGAAGGACTTGGTCTGCAGAGAGGCGCGGGTGATACCCTGGAGAACCTGCTTGCAGGTGGCCGGACGGGCGTCGCGCACGGTGACAAGTTTCTTGTCTTGACGGCGCAGGGCGCTGTTCTCGTCGCGCAGTTCGCGGGCGGTGACAATCTGTCCCACAGAGAGGGCAGTGCTGTCGCCAGCGTCCTCGACGACCTTCATACCGAAGATATTGTCGTTGACATCGTTGAAGTCGAGTTTGTTGACCAGGTCGCCTTCGAGGAAGCGGGTGTCGCCCGGGTCTTCGATTTCGACCTTGCGCATCATCTGGCGCACAATGACCTCGAAGTGCTTGTCGTTGATCTTCACACCCTGCAGGCGGTAGACCTCCTGTACCTCGTTGACGATGTATTCCTGCACCTTCATGGGTCCCTTGATGGCGAGGATGTCGCTCGGCGTGATAGCACCGTCGGAAAGCGGGGTACCTGCCTTGACATAGTCGCTGTCCTGAGCCAGAATCTGCTTGGAGGTGGGGATGAGGTAGGAGCGTTGCTCGCCAGTCTTGGAAGTGATGGTCACCTCACGGTTGCCACGCTTGAGCTTCTTGGCGATGGAGACGATACCGTCGACCTCGGCCACGATGGCAGGATCGGAGGGGTTACGTGCCTCGAAGAGCTCGGTGACACGCGGCAGACCGCCCGTGATATCGCCAGCCTTGCCGAAGGAGCGCGGAATCTTGACCATGATGTCACCAGCCTTGAGTTCCTGACCCTGCTCGACACCGATGTGGGCACCCACGGGAAGGTCGTAAACCTTGAGGATGTTGCCCTCGCTGTCGACGATGTTGAGGGTGGGGTTCTTGGTACGCTGACGGCTCTCGATGACCACCTTGTCCTGGAGGCCCGTCTGGGCATCGCTCTCGACACGGTAGGTGACGTTCTCGATGACGTTCTCGAAGGAGACCTTACCAGCCACATCGGAGATGATGACGGCGTTGTAGGGATCCCATTCGGCGATGAGGTCGCCCTTGGCAAGCATGTCGCCCGAAGCCTTGTAGAGCTTGGCGCCATAGGGCAGCAGCGACGAGAAGAGGGTGATGTCGGTATTGACATCGACGATGCGCATCTCGGCGGAACGGCCCATAACGATATGATAGCTGTTGCTTTCGTTATCAGTGTAGGGGATGGAGCGGAGCTCATCGATGATGAGGCGGCCCTCGTATTTGGCCTGCAGGCTGGAGGCGGTACCGATGTTGCCACCGGCGACACCACCGACGTGGAAGGTACGAAGGGTCAGCTGCGTACCAGGCTCACCGATGGCCTGTGCGGCGATGACGCCGACAGCCTCGCCCTTCTGCACCATCTTGCCAGTGGCCAGGTTACGACCGTAGCACTTGGCACAGACACCATGCTTCGACTCGCAGGTGAGGACGGAACGAATCTCGACCTCTTCGATGGGCGATTCCTCAATCTTTTTGCAGATTTCTTCGGTGAGTTCCTCACCGGCGCGGGCGATGAGCTCGCCAGTCTGGGGATGATAGATGTCGTGGACAGAGGTACGGCCGAGGATACGCTCACCGAGGCTCTGAACGATATCTTCACCCTTCTTGAGGGCGGTGGTGGGAAGGCCACGAAGGGTGCCGCAGTCTTCCTCGTTGATAATCACGTCGTGGGCCACGTCGACAAGACGACGGGTCAGATAACCTGCGTCAGCAGTCTTCAGAGCGGTATCGGCAAGACCCTTACGGGCACCGTGGGTCGAGATGAAGTACTCGAGCACCGACAGACCTTCCTTGAAGTTGGAGATAATGGGGTTCTCGATAATCTCGTTACCGGAGGCACCAGCTTTCTGAGGCTTGGCCATCAGTCCACGCATACCGGAGAGCTGACGAATCTGCTCCTTACTACCACGAGCACCCGAATCATACATCATATAGATGGGGTTGAAGCCCTGGTTATCAGCCTTGAGCTGTTTCATCAAGGTCTCGGTAAGTTGGTTGTTGGTGTTGGTCCAAATATCGATGACGTGGTTATAACGTTCGTTGTTGGTGATAAGACCCATGGCATACTGAGCCATAACCTCTTCGACCTCCTCGTTGGCCTTCTCGATGAGCTGCTCCTTCTCGGCGGGGATGAGCACATCGCCCAGGTTGAAGGAGAGACCGCCGCGGAATGCCTGACGGTAACCCATGTTCTTGATGTCGTCGAGGAAGATGGCGGTGACGGCATTGCCGCACTGAGTGAAGATGTCACCGATGATGTCACGCAGCGACTTCTTGCCCATCACCTGGTTGATGAAGCCATATTCCGACGGGACGACCTGGTTGAAGATTACACGGCCGACGGTGGTGCGAATACGGTTGGTCTTGATGTAGTGACCTTTGGCATCCACGATAGGGTTGCCGTCCTTGTCGCGCTTGATCTCGAACTCGGTACGGCTGTGGAGAGCCGTCTCGGAAGGAGTGGCGCAGTCGATATCGGTAAGGACCTTGCCCTTCTTGTCCTTAATGGTTTCCATGAAGGTGCGGTCGGTCTTGATATAGCTATACTCGTCGAAGCGGTGGTCCTCATCGAGCTGCACAGAGATGCAGGCGTTGAGGTCGACACGTTTCTCGTTGTAAGCGATGATAACCTCCTCGGCGGAATAGAAGCGCTGACCCTCACCCTTGACAATCTCAGTTTCCGTAGTGCGACGGGGCTTGGTCATGTAGTACAGACCCAGCACCATGTCCTGCGACGGAACGGTGATAGGAGCACCGTTAGCGGGGTTGAGGATGTTGTGGGTGGAGAGCATCAGCAGCTGTGCCTCGAGGATAGCAGCGTTGCCCATGGGCACGTGGACAGCCATCTGGTCACCGTCGAAGTCGGCGTTGAATCCGGTACACACCAGAGGATGCAGTCGGATAGCCTTACCCTCGACGAGACGGGGCTGGAAGGCCTGGATACCCAGACGGTGCAGCGTAGGAGCACGGTTGAGCAGGATAGGATGTCCTTTCAGAATATTCTCCAAAATCTCCCACACCACGGGTTCCTTGCGGTCGACGATGCGCTTGGCGCTCTTGACAGTCTTCACAAGGCCACGCTCAAGGAGTTTGCGAATGACATAGGGTTTGAAGAGCTCGGCGGCCATGTCCTTGGGCAGACCACACTCGTGCATCTTCAGCTCGGGACCGACGACGATGACCGAACGGCCGGAGTAGTCGACACGTTTACCGAGCAGGTTCTGACGGAAGCGTCCCTGCTTGCCCTTGAGGGCGTCGGAGAGCGACTTGAGGGCGCGGTTCGACTCGGACTTCACGCTCGACACCTTGCGGCTGTTGTCGAACAGCGAGTCGACAGACTCCTGCAGCATACGCTTCTCGTTGCGCATGATGACTTCGGGAGCCTTAATCTCGACGAGACGTTTCAGACGGTTGTTGCGGATGATGACACGACGATAGAGCTCGTTGATGTCGGAGGTGGCGAAACGGCCGCCATCCAGCGGCACGAGGGGACGCAGGTCGGGAGGAATGACAGGAATGATGTTCATGATCATCCACTCGGGACGGTTGTCCATACCACGGGCACGCATCGAACGCTGCGACTCGCGGAACGACTCGATGACGTTCAGGCGCTTCAGGGCCTCCTGCTTGCGGGCCACGGCGGTTTCCTTCGAGGCCTTGGCGCGCAAATCGTACGACAGCTTATCGAGGTCGAGCTCACACAGCAGCGTGTAGAGAGCCTCGGCACCCATGCCGGCGATGAACTTGTCGGGATCGGTGTCGGGCAGCTGCTCGTTACCCTCGGGAAGGCTGTCCTTGATATTGTAGTATTCCTCCTCGGTGAGCAAGTCAAGTTTCTGCACGGGGAGCTCGTTGAGCACGGCCTTGCCGGGCTGCAGCACGATATACTTCTCGTAGTAGATGACCTGGTCGAGTTTCTTGGAAGGGATATTCAGCAGAGTGCCAATCTTATTGGGCAGAGAGCGGAAGAACCAGATGTGTGCGATGGGCACCACCAACTCGATGTGACCCATACGCTCACGGCGGACCTTCTTCTCGGTGACCTCCACACCGCAGCGGTCGCAGACGATACCCTTGTAACGGATACGTTTGTATTTACCGCAGTGGCACTCCCAGTCGCGGGTGGGGCCGAAGATACGCTCGCAGAACAAGCCGTCGCGTTCGGGCTTGTAGGTGCGATAATTTATGGTTTCAGGCTTCGTCACCTCACCGTAGGAACGGCGCTTGATCGACTCGGGCGAGGCCAAGCTGATGGTGATCGAATTGAAATCGGTCTTTACCTGAGATTCTTGTTTAAAAGCCATTTTATTTTCCTAATTGAAAATTAAAAATTAAAAATTAAAATTTTCAGTGGTCATGTACAGATGAGAACTTTTTTGAATTTTTAATTCTTAATTATTAATTCTTAATTTTAATCAAACGTTACCTCTAAGCCGAGACCACGGAGCTCGTGGACAAGGACGTTGAACGACTCGGGAATACCCGGAACCGGCATATTGTCGCCCTTGACGATAGACTCGTAGGCTTTAGCGCGGCCCATGACATCGTCCGACTTGACGGTGAGGACTTCCTGCAACACATGCGATGCACCGTAGGCCTCGAGAGCCCAGACCTCCATCTCACCGAAACGCTGACCACCGAAGTTGGCTTTACCGCCAAGAGGCTGCTGGGTGATGAGGGAGTAAGGTCCGATGGAACGGGCGTGCATCTTGTCGTCAATCATGTGATGCAGCTTGAGGTAGTAGATATATCCGACGGTGGCGGGCTGGTCGAAACGATCGCCGGTCTCGCCGTCGTAGAGGTAGGTACGGCCGTTCTCAGGAAGACCGGCTTCACGCATATATCCGTTGATTTGTTCGAGGGTGGCACCATCGAAGATGGGGGTCTTGAAACGCTTGTTGAGTTTCTTGCCGGCCCAACCCAGAACGGTCTCGTAAATCTGACCCAGATTCATACGCGAAGGCACACCCAGAGGATTCAGCACGATGTCGACAGGCGTACCGTCAGCCAGGAACGGCATATCCTCGGCACGCACAATCTTCGACACGATACCCTTGTTACCGTGACGACCGGCCATCTTATCACCGATGCGCAGTTTGCGCTTCATGGCGATGTAAACTTTGGCCATCTGCACGATGCCGCTGGGCAGGTCGTCGCCCACGGTGAGGGCGAACTTGTTGCGCGTGAAGCGGCCCGAAATCTCACGGTATTTAATATTGTAGTTGTTCAACAACTCCTTGATAAGGGCGTTGGTCTCCTTGTCGGTGGTCCACTTGTTGGGGCTGACCTCGGTATAGTCGATGGTCTTCAGCGTCTTGGCGCTGAATTTCACCTTCTTGGGGATAAGTTCCTCGCGGTGGCTGGTGTAGACACCATTCGACACCTTGCCGTTGAGGAGGATGAGGAGGCGCGAGATGAGCTTCTCTTTCAGCTCCTCGCACTCGAAACGATACTCTTCCTCGGGCTTGGCAAGCAGCTCTTTCTCGCGGGCGCGAGCCTTGCGGTCGCGGATGACGCGGGCGAAGAGTTTCTTGTCGATGACCACGCCGTGCATCGAAGGCGGAACCTTCAGCGAGGCATCCTTCACATCGCCGGCCTTGTCGCCGAAGATGGCACGGAGCAGCTTCTCCTCGGGAGTGGGATCCGACTCGCCCTTGGGCGTAATCTTGCCGATGAGGATGTCGCCCTCCTTGACCTCGGCACCGATACGGACGATACCGTTCTCGTCAAGGTCTTTGGTGGCGTCGTTACCGACATTGGGGATGTCGCGGGTCAGCTCCTCGTTGCCGCGCTTGGTCTCGCGGACCTCGAGGGTGAACTCCTCGACGTGGACAGAGGTGAAGATGTCCTCGCGCACCACGCGCTCGGAAATCACCACGGCGTCCTCGAAGTTGTAACCCTTCCAGGGCATGAAGGCGACCATCATGTTGCGGCCGAGAGCGAGCTCGCCGCCCTGAGTGGCATAGCCTTCGCAGAGCACCTGACCCTTCTTCACCTTGTCGCCCTTCTTGACGATAGGACGCAGGTTGATGGCGGTGGAGTGGTTGGTGCGCTGGTATTTGGTAAGATGATATTCTTTCACATCGTCGTCGAAGGAGACAAGACGTTCCTTCTCCGTACGGTTATGACGGATGACGATCTTGGTGGAGTCGACATACTCGACGACACCATCGGCCTCGGCGTTGAGCAGCACGCGGCTGTCATGGGCCACAGCCTCCTCGATACCGGTACCCACGATGGGAATCTCGGGATTGAGCAGAGGCACAGCCTGACGCATCATGTTCGATCCCATCAGGGCACGGTTGGCGTCGTCGTGCTCTAGGAAGGGGATGAGCGATGCAGCGATAGAGGCAATCTGGTTCGAAGCGATGTCCATGAGGTCGATCTCGTCGGGCGACACAATGGGGAAGTCGGCCTGACGGCGGGCCTTCACGCGGCTCTCGGTGATGTGACCTTCCTCGTCCTGGGGAGTGGTGGCCTGAGCCACAGTCTTGTTCTCCTCAGCCTCGGCAGAGAGGTACACGGGAGGTTCGTTGAGCATCACCTGGCCGTTCTCGACACGCTGGTAGGGGGTCTCGATGAATCCCAGCTCGTTAATCTTAGCATAGACGCAGAGCGAGGAGATAAGACCGATATTCGGGCCCTCGGGAGTCTCGATGGTACAGAGACGTCCGTAGTGGGTGTAGTGCACGTCGCGCACCTCGAAACCGGCACGCTCACGCGACAGACCGCCGGGACCCAGAGCCGAAATACGGCGCTTGTGGGTCAACTCGGCCAGCGGGTTGGTCTGATCCATGAACTGGCTCAGCTGGTTGGTACCGAAGAACGAGTTGATGACCGACGAAAGGGTCTTGGCGTTGATAAGTTCGGTGGGAGTGAACACCTCGTTGTCACGCACATTCATGCGCTCACGGATGGTGCGGCTCATACGGGCCAGGCCCACGCCGAACTGGTTGGAGAGCTGCTCGCCCACCGTGCGGATACGACGGTTCGACAAGTGGTCGATATCGTCCACCTCGGCTTTCTGGTTGATCAGCTCAACAAGGTACTTGATGATAGAGGTGATGTCCTCCTTGGTCAGCACACGGACGTTGTCGGGGACATCAAGATTCAGTTTGGTGTTGATTCTGTAGCGACCCACATCGCCCAGATCATAACGCTTCTCCGAGAAGAAAAGCTTCTCGATGATGCTGCGGGCCGTCTCCTCGTCGGGCGGCTCAGCGTTGCGCAGCTGACGATAGATATACTCGCAAGCCTCCTTGGCGTTGTTGGCGGTATCCTTCTTCAGGGTATTATAGATGACAGAATAGTCGATGCCGTCCTTATCCTCCACCTTGATGAGGATAGACTTGACATCCATTTCGAGAATCTTCTCGATATGCTCCTCGGTCAACTCGACATCGCGCTCGATGACCACCTCGGTACGCTCCATGGAGACCACCTCGCCGGTGTCCTCATCCACGAAGTCCTCGGTCCACGACTCGACAACACGGGCGGCGAGCTGCTTGCCGAGCACCTTCTTCAGGTTGTTGCGGTTCACCTTCACCTCCTCAGCCAACTCGAAGATATCAAGGATATCCTTGTCCGACTCGAAGCCGATGGCGCGCAACAGTGTGGTGATGGGGAGTTTCTTCTTACGGTCGATATAAGCATACATCACGTTGTTGATATCGGTCGTAAACTCCATCCACGAACCCTTGAAGGGGATGATACGTGCGGAATAAAGCTGGGTACCGTTGGAATGGAACTGGGTGCCGAAGAACACACCGGGCGAACGGTGCAACTGAGAGACCACCACACGCTCGGCACCGTTGATGACGAAAGTGCCTTTGGGGGTCATATAAGGAATCATGCCCAGGTAGACATGCTGCTCCAGGGTCTGGAAATCCTCGTTCTCAGGGTCTTTACAACTCAATTTCATCTTGGCCTTCAGCGGCACGCTGTAGGTCAGGCCACGCTCGATGCACTCCTCAATGCTGTAGCGGGGAGGATCGATATAATAATCCAAGAATTCGAGTTCGAAATTGTTTCGCGCATCCGTGATGGGGAAATTCTCCTTGAAGACTTTGAAGAGACCTTCGTCCAGACGGTTGTCGGGGTTGGTTTCTATTTGGAAGAAGTCTTTGAATGACTTGACCTGGATGTCAAGGAAATCCGGGTACTCAAACTTTCTTACCGACGCGAAATTTACTACTGTGGGTTCGTTTTTTGCCAAGGGACTTTATATTAATCGTGTTCTAAAACTGCTCGCGAGTGAAAGAGGTGTTACCCCCGCAGGGGTGTGAAGATGGGGTGGAATCGATTTCCATAGCAACAAGGAATAGGCACTCCGAACCCTGTCGGAGGCCCTATTCCTCGTGTTTGTCAGCAAGGGGGCTACCTTACTTGATCTCGATTTCGGCACCAGCCTCTTCGAGAGCTTTCTTCAGGCTCTCAGCCTCGTCCTTGGAAACGCCTTCCTTAACGGGTTTGGGGGCGTTGTCGACGAGCTCTTTGGACTCCTTCAGACCGAGGGAAGCCATATCCTTGACGGCCTTCACAACACCAAGTTTCTTGGTCTGATCGGGAACACCCTTCAGGATCACGTCGAAGGAGGTCTTCTCGTCAGCAGCGGCGGCGGCACCACCGGCGGCGGGAGCGGCGACTGCAACAGCAGCAGCGGCGGGTTCAATGCCGTACTCCTCTTTCAGGACGTCAGCGAGTTCTTTAACTTCTTTAACGGTAAGGTTAACCAATTCTTCAGCAATAGCTTTGATGTCTGCCATGACTTTATTGTTTTTAAATGTTTTACAAATTTGTTTTTTAATCTTTTATTTTTTGGCTTTTTCTAGGGAGCCACCCCCTTTGCGCGGATGGTTAGGCGCGCTCCTCCAATGTTTTCAGCACACCGGTAATGGTATTGCCAGCCGACTGAACCTGCGACAGGACGTTCTTGATGGGCGACTGCAGCAGGGCCACCACATCGGCGATGAGCTCGTTCTTGCTCTTGATGTTGACCAGAGCGTCGAGGTTCTCGTGACCGATATAGAAGCACTCTTCGACATAGGCACCTTTGAGAATGGGCTTTTCAGCGGTCTTCTCGGCGGCGCGGAAGCTCTTGATGAGCTTTGCAGGTGCATTGTTGGTGTTCGAAAGCATTATGGCGGTTTCACCCTTGATCACAGGGAAGAGCTCGGAATAGTCGAAACCCGACTTCTCGAGGGCCTTGATGAGAAGAGTGTTCTTTACAACCTCCAGCTTCACCTCATTGCGGAAGGCGGCACGACGCAGTTTGCTGGTCTGCACCGAGTTCAAACCTCCGATATCTGCAATGTACAGATTGGGGTAGGCCTTGATCTCTTCGCACAGCGCGTCGATATGCTGGTCTTTCAGTTCTTTTCTCATAATGTTTCTTTAATTAATTGGATTTACAAGGTAGCGGCTTTGGTGTCGACTTTGACGCCGGGGCTCATGGTGCTGCTGATGGCGATGCTCTTCACATAGGTGCCTTTAGCGGCGCTGGGTTTGAGCTTCATAATCATCTGGAGCACTTCGCGGGCGTTCTCGACAATCTTCTGGTCGTCGAAGGAGCACTTGGCAACGGCGGTATGAATGATACCGAACTTGTCGACCTTGAAGTCGATCTTACCGGCCTTGGCTTCCTGGACAGCCTTGCCCACCTCCATGGTGACGGTACCCGTCTTGGGGTTCGGCATCAGGCCACGGGGTCCGAGGATACGTCCCAGAGCACCAATCTTGGGCATGCAGCTCGGCATGGTGATGATGACATCCACATCCGTCCAGCCACCCTTGATTTTGGTGATGTACTCGTCCAAGCCGTAGTAATCGGCGCCGGCGGCTTTGGCCTCTTCCTCCTTGTCGGGGGTGCAAAGCACAAGAACGCGGACAGTCTTACCCGTGCCGTGGGGCAGGGTCACGCTGCCACGAACCATCTGGTTGGCCTTACGAGGGTCAACACCCAGGCGAACGTCGATATCAACGGATGCATCGAATTTGGTGAAGGTGATCTTCTTGACGATGCTGACGGCTTCCTCGAGCGAATAGACTTTGCTACCGTCAAATTTGGCAACAGCCTCTTTTTGTTTTTTGGTTAATTTTGCCATTTCGGTCTGTTTTTGTGGTCACCGCTTTTTCAGTGTTAAGTGGTTAGTGGTTAGTGTTAAGTGTTTTTTCTTTAACCATTAACCGTTAACCATTAACCCTTACTAAAGCTACCACTGTTTCTAACTCTTTTTACTTTTTGAGGGGATTCTCACCCGTAACGGTGATACCCATGCTGCGGGCAGTGCCGGCCACCATGCTCATAGCGCTCTCAACAGTGAAGCAGTTGAGGTCGGGCATTTTGGCCTCGGCAATCTGGCGCACTTGCTCCCAAGTGACAGAGGCGACCTTCACGCGGTTGGGCTCACCAGAGCCTTTCTGCGCTTTGGACATCTCTTTCAGCTGGACAGCAACAGGAGGAGTCTTAAGTACAAAGTCAAAGGACTTGTCCGTATACACAGTGATGATGACGGGCACGACTTTACCGGCCTGGTCCTGTGTACGGGCGTTGAACTGCTTGCAGAACTCCATGATGTTCACACCCTTTGCACCGAGAGCCGGTCCGACGGGAGGAGCGGGGTTGGCAGCACCGCCTTTGATTTGCAATTTAATCAATCCTGCAACTTCTTTTGCCATTGAATTAAATTTTAAAATAGGTTAGTTGATCCGTTTACTGCTCTTTTTCCACCTGCGAGAAACCAAGCTCGAGAGGAGTCTTGCGTCCGAAGATCTTGACCGTAACTTTCAATTTCTTCTTCTCTTCGTTGACTTCCTCCACAACACCGACGAAGCTGTTGAAAGCGCCGTCGATGACCTTCACGTTCTCTCCCACAATGAAACGGTCCAGTGCGTCGGCACCCTCCATCTGCTCATCCATCTTGCCGAGGATGCGGTTGATTTCGGACTGACGCATAGGGATGGGCTTGCCTTCACGCTCGCGAAGGAAATCGAGAACGTTGGGCAAGTTCTGGATAACGGGGATAATCTCGTCGCGCAGGTCGGCCTCGAGAATCACGTAACCGGGGAAATAGTTGCGGTCTTTGACCACCTTCTTACCGTTACGTATCGACACCACCTGCTCGGTAGGAATCAAAACCGTGGGCACATCGGCGCTCCAGCCACGCTTGGCCATTTCGCTCTCAATGTACTCCTTCGCTTTCTTCTCCTTGCCGCTGATTGCTCTGACGACATACCACTTCTTTTCCTGTTGTTCCATTGCTTTAAACAAAGTAGAAATAAGGACAGTGAAAAAAATATACTTTACTTCAGTCTGACGCTTGAATGGCCGCCGGCAAGTGTCTCAAAAAGATTTGGGAAGCAAGACTCCTGCCTTACGCTGCCTGTCAGATTCCATAAAATAATCCAAGCAAACCCTTCCAGCCTCCGACATTCGTCCCGAAGACGTAGTTCATCACGAAGACAATGAGGGCGATGACTAACGATGCGACAGCCACCACGACGGCGCTGTTGCGCAACTCGCTGAACGTAGGCCACGACACTTTGTGCACAAGTTCGTCGTAGCTCGACTTCACATATTCACCAAACTTTGACATTTCTCTTAAACTAGTTTTTTATTGGCAGGGGCAGAGAGAATCGAACTCCCAACCACGGTTTTGGAGACCGCCATTATACCATTTAACTATGCCCCTAAAGCAAGGGCGTACACAGGGGTACGCCCCTACAAATTGTTTATCGATTATTCGATGATCTTGGTCACCTGACCGGAACCAACGGTGCGGCCACCCTCGCGGATAGCGAAGCGCAGGTTCTCGTTCAGAGCGATGTCGGAGATCAGCTCCACAGTGATCGTCAGGTTGTCGCCAGGCATGACCATCTCGCGGCCCTCGGGGAGCATGATGGTACCGGTGACGTCAGTGGTACGGAAGTAGAACTGGGGACGATAGTTGTTGTGGAACGGAGTGTGACGGCCGCCTTCCTCTTTCTTCAGGATATAGACAGCAGCCTCGAATTTGTGGTGAGGTTTCACCGAGCCGGGCTTGGCGATAACCATACCGCGACGGATCTCGTTCTTGTCGATACCGCGGAGGAGCAGACCAACGTTGTCGCCAGCCTCACCCTCGTCGAGGATCTTGCGGAACATCTCGACGCCGGTGACGGTGCTCTTCAGCTTCTCGGCACCCATACCGATGATGTCGACGGGGTCGCCAGTGTGGACAACGCCAGTCTCGATACGACCGGTGGCAACGGTACCACGGCCGGTGATGGAGAACACGTCCTCGATGGGCATCAGGAAGTCCTTATCCACAGCGCGGGTGGGCAGGGGGATCCAGGTGTCGACAGCGTGCATCAGTTCCTCAACGGCCTTGACACCGCTGGGTTCGCCGTTCAGGGCGGCGAGGGCGGAACCACGGATGATGGGGATATTGTCACCATCGAAGTCGTAGGAGCTCAGGAGCTCGCGAACCTCCATCTCGACGAGGTCGAGCAGCTCGGGGTCGTCAACAAGGTCGCACTTGTTCAGGAACACAACGAGCTGGGGAACACCCACCTGACGGGCGAGCAGGATGTGCTCACGGGTCTGGGGCATGGGACCGTCGGTGGCGGCCACAACGAGGATAGCACCGTCCATCTGGGCAGCACCGGTAACCATGTTCTTCACATAGTCAGCGTGACCCGGGCAGTCCACATGGGCATAGTGACGAGTCTCGGTCTGATACTCGACGTGAGCGGTGTTAATGGTGATACCACGCTCTTTCTCTTCGGGAGCGGAGTCGATGGAGTCAAAGCTCTTCACCTCGGAAAGGCCCTTCTCAGCGAGAACCTTGGTGATAGCAGCGGTCAGAGTGGTCTTACCATGGTCAACGTGGCCGATAGTACCAATGTTGACATGCGGTTTAGAACGATCGAATTTTTCTTTTGCCATTTTTAATACGTATTAAATGTTAACAAATAATTTATTATTTCATTCACGTTCAAAGAGGGCGGGCTCAAGGCTTACGTCCTCCTTTTTTCTTTTCTCATCTTGCTTTTTTTGCAAAAAAAGAGAGCCACAGACGAGAGTCGGACTCGTGACCTCTTCCTTACCAAGGAAGCGCTCTACCACTGAGCTACTGCGGCTTGCATTCTACTCACACTCTCTTTTGAGTACCTTTTTCGCGGGGCGTCGGTCTCGGTTTTTAAGCCCTTTCTCCGCTGCTTTGGAGCGGAAGACGGGGCTCGAACCCGCCACCTATAGCTTGGAAGGCTATCGCTCTACCAAATGAGCTACTTCCGCCTGTTGAAGTTGGTCTTCGTGGGGGAGGGTGGACTCGAACCACCGAACTCTTCCGAGGACAGATTTACAGTCTGTTGCAATTGCCGCTATGCGACTCCCCCAGTGTGATGCACTCAATTGGTACTGCCTTGAGTGCTCGAGCCGATGAAGGGACTCGAACCCCCGACAGGCTGATTACAAATCAGCTACTCTACCAACTGAGTTACATCGGCTTTATTCAACCTTTCAAACAACTCTTTTTCTCTTTAATCGAGGGTGCAAAAATACTACTTTTTCCCAATACGACAAAGGATTTTTTTTATTTTTTTTCAAAGTTTTCCACAACCTGTTGATTTCCTTAAAAATAGAAACCTCATTTTTTTGCATATTTCCCTGCCGGAAGCGCCTTCCCTACCCTTTTTTCCACCCTCCGGGGCCCTCGTTTCGGCAAAATTCGACCCCTTCCGGACGCCTAAAAAGGGCAAAATCAAATAACGCACTGAAATACAACAAGAAGGGCTTCGCCGTGCGGCGAAGCCCTTCTTCTGTGACTGGTCCCACTAGCTAATGCTAGTGTCGCCAGTTCTTGTTAGCGTACAATCAGCTTGCGGATGGCATTGACCTGCTCGCCCGTGATGCGGACGAAGTAGGCACCCTGTGCCAAGTCGCTGACATCGATGGTGAGTTTTCCGTTCTCAACGTTCCACTTACCAGTCTCGCGGCCGTTCATATCGACCACCGTCACCGTGGCGGCGCCTTCGATGCCCGTGAGGGTCACCGTGGTGCTGGCCGGGTTCGGGTAGAGGCTGATGGCGTTGCCGTCAACATCGTTGATGCCGACACGCGAAGTCTCGAAGGTGACCTTGGTGCTCCAGTTCGAAGCAACGCCCTCGGCACAGTACACGCGTACGTATGCGTCGTACATTGTCTCGCTCTCGAGACCCTCAAGGGTCACCGTGGTGGATCCGTTGACAGTAGTAATCTGGCCAGAGCCCTGCGGGAAGCCGGCCATACCGTAGTTCACCTCGTAGCGACCCGTGCTGCCGGCCACAGCGTTCCAGTTCAGGACAGCGGTGGTGGCGGTGACAGTGCCGGCGGCAAGACCGGTAACGGTCGGGCATCCGGTGGTGGTGAAGGGCACTGCCGTGGTGAAGTCGCTCTCGCCATGGGCGCAGAGGGTCATCACCTGGACATAGTACTGAGTACCGTCAGTGAGGCCATTCACGGTGTAGGGGTGAGCCGTCACGGTGTCGGTATGGTCATAGCCGCCTTCACCGGTGACTCTCACAGCCCAGCGGCTGTGGTCAGCCTCGCCGGGAGTCCAGTCGACGGTGGCGCTGCTATAGGTGATGCCGCTCACCGTCACATTGGTGGGCACGAGGCAAGGATGCACGTCGGTGGTGACCTCCTGGGTCAGCCACTCACTGCGGTTGGTGGCGGTGCAGACCGAACGGATAGCCAGCGTGTAGGTGGTACCCTCAGTCAGACCTTCGAAGGTGTAGGTAGCGCTGGCGGTCACGGGAGTCACCGCATCGGCGATAGAGTCGTTCCATTCCTCAACGAGGGCCAGTTCATAGTTGCTGGCAGGACCCGAGAAGGTAACGGTCACCGTGGTCTCGGTGGTGGCGACAGAGTCGATGCTGGGCAGTTCGCAAGGACCAACTCCGCAGGAGCCGAGCTTCATCGTAGGACGATAAGAATAGAGGTTCTTGCTGGTACCGCCGAAACTGCTAGGAGATGAGGGATTGGGGTGCTCGCTATCGCTGGCATAGACGAGAGTCTTGCTACCCGTGCAGCTAGAGGTATTGAAGATGTAGGCACTACCATCATACTGGAAGCTATTGTCGTCGACAATGATCAGCAGGTTGCTGTGGCCGTCCCACACATAGGTGGTGTCAAGTGCGAAGTAGTTCCATCCCTGCACGCAGTTGAGGTTGCCGTGGTACACCCGTACCGCCGTAGCAGCATTGAGGGGCACCATGTCGGACGTGCTGCTGAAGGTACTCTTGGTAGTAGGCTGCAGCCAAATGGTGACGTTGGTCTTCTTGGTCATAGCCGTGCCATAAGCGTAGCTGTAGGCAATGGAAGAGATGTCGCCAATACCTGCCAGTTCGGCACTGTCAATGATGGACTCACTGAGAGTGTATTTCCAGAGGTTGTTGACAGGTGCAGCGTAACCCGTACCCGTGGCAGCGCCGGTGCTAACGAAGATGGCTCCGTTACACATCTCGGTGCCGAGGGTAGCCTTGTTGCTCCAACGACCGGTGTCGCCGACAGTGCAAATCGGGCGCACATAGAAGTCATAGTTGGTCAGCGTATCGAAACCGGAGATCGTGTAGGGGTGCTGCGTGACTATCACACTGTGGGCGTTGGCGGCACCGATGGCATGTCCCTCAGGACCGTACTCTATCTGCCACTCGCTGGCGGTAGTCTGGTCAGTCCAGTCGACGGTGATCGTGCTCACGCTGGCAGCGGTGGAGCGGACATCCAGCACACGCGGGCAGCTGGGGAGATAGTGCACATCGATATCGTCAATGTAGACATAGGAGTAGTAGGTCGTGGAGCTGGAAGTGTAGAAGTTACGGAAGGCGATGATGCGGCTGTTACCGGTATAGTTGGCAAAGTCAACGAGGTACTGCGTATTCGTCGTGGTGGGAGCGATGTTAGCCACAGGCACGAAGGTGGTGCCTTCCATCACACCCACTTCAAGACCGTAGGAGGTCGAAGTGACGCGAGCCCAGAAGGTGAACTCGAGGCTGTCGAGGTCGGTGGGCATCGGCGGCAGCATCGTGTAACCCACACCATTGAGGTACAGGCAGTAGTTGCCGCTATGGGCATAGCTGGTGGTGTAGTACACCCTGGGCTGATAAGATTCAGCCTGATAGGTGCTGCTACCAGTCATGATGTAGTCCCAGCAGTTGGGAACAAGACCATAGTAGTCCGCACCATTCGCGGTGCCGGTTCTGATGCTGTCGAAATTCTCCACATAGGGCAGGCTCACGGGGTTGCAGGTGGTATGTGCAATGACGGAACGTGTCAGACCAGTGTCTCCCACTGCGCAAATCGGACGCACCACGAAGAGATATTCTTCGTTGGCGGACAGACCGGTAATGGTGGGCGTGTTGGTGTTGACGATGGTGTCGCCACCGTTGAAGGTGACTCTCCACTCAGTCTCGTCACCCACAGGCTCCCAGCTCAGGACAATACTGTTGTTGCTCATACCGATAACCTTCAGGCTGTCAACCTTCGGGCAGCTCGGGATATACTCCACAGTGATGTCATCAAGGTAGATCGACGAGTATCCTGTGGTACCATTGCTGTTGCGGAAGGCAATGATACGGCTGTTGCCGGTATAGTTGCTGAATCTCACCGTGTACTCGGGGTGGGCGCTGACAGCGAAGTTAACCGTGTCGAAGGGCACGAAGGTGGTGCCTTCCATCGTACCGACCTCAAGCAAATAGCTGGCCGTAGCCTTGTAGGGGAAGAAGGTCATCTGCAGGCTGTCGAGATCAGTGGGCATCGGAGGCAGTGCAAAGTTACCGACGCCATAGAGGCGCAGGCTGTAGTCGCCATTGTTGGCATAGGTGCTGCTGTAGTAGACGCCGGGATAGTAGCTGGCACCCTGGTAGGTGCTGGAGCCAGTAAGCTCGTAGTTCCAGCAGTCGGGCATCACCGTGAGGTTGCTGGTGGCAGTGCCGGTGGTGAGGCTTTCGAAGTCCTCCACATAAGGCAGGGTCACGGCGGCGCACAGCGTGGTGAAGCTGTAGCTGACGGTGTCGGTGCAACCCTCACCAACGATTCTCACATCATACTGCGTCTCGGGCACGAGGCCGGTGAGCTGGATGCTGCGGGTGGCGGTGTTGAGGGTGTTGACCGTGGCGCTGTCATGGATATTGTAGAGCACCGTGTAGCTGGAGGCCACGCTACGGTTCCACGACAGGTGAGCCTCGTCGCCGACCAGGTAGTCAATCTTGATATGCTGCGGCGGCACACAGGTGGGCAGCACATCGACAACCACATCGTCGATGTAATGGGTCGACGTGGTGGAGCCCGTCTTGCTGTAGTTGCGGAAGGCGATGCGGTTGGCCGTGCCGGTGTAGTCGCTCAGGTAGCTGACGACGTTGTAGACATTGCCGGTGCCACCCGTGAACTCGATGGTGTCGTAGGGCACGAAGGTGGCGGCAAAGCCGCTGTCGATATTGTCCACGGTACCGACAATCAGGCCGTAGTTGGCGCTGGTGTTGTAGTCGCGGAACGAGACCTTCAGCGTATTGAGCGGAGCAGTCATCTCCGGCAGGGCGGCAACGCCAAGTCTGCTGAAGGTGAAGCAGTGGTCGGGCGAGCCATACTGGGCAGGCGTCGAGGAGTAGATGACATGCGGCTGCGTACCGTTGGCTTCTGCGCCCCAGCAGTTGGGCAGGGCGGTGTTCGAGCTGGTACCGGGAGCCAGGATGTTCTCGAAGTCCTGCGTGTAGGGCAGCACGTCGAAAGCGGCACACTCGGTGGTGAACTGAACCACCTGGCTGGCAATGGAGACGGCGAAGTCGCTGTCGCAAATGCTGTAAACATAGGCATCATAGCTGGTGCTATGGGCCAGGTTGGTGAGGGTGGCCGAAGAACCGGTCACGGTGTCACGCAGGCCAGTGCCGAGGGTGAAGTAGCGCGGGCCGTACTCGACCACATAGCGGGTGGCGTTGTCGCCGGGAGTGGCCCAGCTGATGACAGCCGAGTCGGTGGTGGCAACGGCAGTGATGTCGGAAGCAGGCGTACAGTTGGGCAGGATCTCAACGACGATGTCGTTGATGAACGAGTAGCTGCCGAAGGCATCCCAGAAGGCGATGCGGGCATTGCTGTAGCCGGCGGGCAAAGTGCCAAACTGGTAGGTGATGTCCACCGTGTGGAGCACCGTGTCGTAGTCGTGACGGCACAGCGTGTCGAGCGGGAGCATGCTGTAGATGGGCATATCGGCATCGGCCATCAGACCCAGCACCAGTCGGGCATCGTCGTCGCCCTGGGTGAGCTTGAAGCGTATCTGCAGCGTGTCAAGCGGGAGGTTGACCTGCGGCAGGATGAGGTAGGCACCGTTCTGGAAGTTGCAAATCTTGTCGTCCGAGCCCGTCAGTCTGGTGACACGAGGCAGCGGGTCGGTCTCATCAAAGTAGGTGGAGCCGGAAATCCAGCAGGCACGGCTGTAGTTGCCCGTGGGATGGCTCTCGAAGTTCTCTCTCAGAGGCAGCGAGGCCACACCGCAGAGGGTGCTGATGGTAGTCACACCGCTGACGGTCTCGCCATTGCAGGTGTAGCTCACCTTCACCTCGCCCATGAAGGCGGCGCCAAGACCCGTGATGGAGTCGGCACCCGTGGTGTTGGCAGCATTGACGGTGGTCCATGTCGTGGCACCCATTGCACGGTACTCGACAGTGTAGGTGGTGCCGGTTACGGCATTCCATGCGATGTCGACACGGTCGGTGGTGCTGGCGGTCTGCATCACGATAGGCTCGGGGCAGGTCGAGGCTTCGCAGGCGGCATTGCCGAAGACAACGTAGGCGCGATAGTAATCTCTTGCCGAGGAACCCGACGGCGAGGTCGGATTGACGTCAGTGCCACCATAGATACGAAGGGCACGGTAGATGGAGCTGAAGTTGGTGCAGGCCCAGTAGCAGTTGGCGCTTTGTGCCACACCGGTGTTGTCGTCGATAGCCACCACGAGGTTGCTGTCGGCATGACGCACATAGGTGTTGTCAAGCTTCAGGGTCACCCAACCGAAGCCGGCAAGGTTGCCGCTGTAGACCTGGGTGAGGTGCGACATAGGCACATAGTCGGTACCGCTGGCAAACTCGCTCTTGCTGGTGTAACCCAGATAGACCGTGATGTTGCGGTCGTTGTAGTCATAGCCGCTCTGATAGAGCGACAGGGAATTGATGCTGTCGATACCCTCGAGCTCGCTGTCCAGATAGATCTGCTGGGTGTAAGCGTAAGTCTGCGTGGCATAGATGGGCTGTGCAGCGTAGTTGGTGCTGTAGTCGCCCACGGTGTCCATCTGGCAGATGGTGGTGGTGACATAGCCACCGTCATAGACAGCCTCGTTGGTGTCGCAGAGGGTGCGGACAGCGTAGGCATAGGTCGTGGCAGACTGCAGGTTGCTGAACAGGTAGTGGGTATTGGCAGTGGTGTCCATAGTCCAATGCTCCGTCGTGTCGTACGGGGTGTTGGTGCACTGGCGCAGGTAGACCACATAGCGTGTGGCAGCGGCGCCCACGGCGGGAGCGTTCCAGCTGACACCGAACGAGCTGTTGTCCACACCCGAGAGGGTCAGGTTCTCCACCGGAGCACAGGCGGCGATGGTGGTCACCTCGGTACGGGAAGCACGGCTAGGCTCGACGGGGCAGTTGCCGGCAACCCACACATAGTAGTGCGTCGCAGGGGCAAGGCCCGTGATGGTGTAGCTGTTGCCACTGGTGACGGTGGCAGCCTGAGCTGTGGTAAAGTCTTCACGCGTGCTCCAATAGATATTGCCACCATTGTAGCCCACACCCGTGGTGTCGAACCAAGTGACAGTAACACTGTTGTAGTCCACGTCGGCAATGTTGACCACAGGGCTCGGGCAGCTGCTGTTCTGCCACACCTCGACATTGTCAATATAGTTGTAGCTGTAGCCATACGTAGAATAGTAGTTGCGGAAGACAATGTAACGGCCGGTACCGGTGTAGTTGCTGAAATTAATCTCGTGGTACACGGGAGTAGCGGTGGTCGTATAAGTGATGGTCTCTATGGTGTCGAAGGAATTGACACTGTCGGGATCGGTCATCACACCCACCATCATGGCGTAGCTGGTGCTGGAGGTACCACTCCAGAAGCTCATGCTCACCTGGTTGACATCAACGGGCAGCTTGGGCAGAGCGGTGTAACCCACACCATAGAGACGCAGCGAGTAATCACCGCTGTGGGCATAGGTGGTGCCGTAGTAGAGCTGCGGCTGGTAAGAGGCAGTCGCGTATGAGGAGTTCGTCATGTTATATTTCCAGCAAGGCACCTGCACGCCAGTGGCGGCAGTAGTGCTGGTGGTATAGCTATCGAAGTTCTCGTAGAAAGGCAGCGACATGAACTCGGCGCAGGGAGTGCGGGTGCTGAGGGTCATCGCACGGCTCGAGTCGTCGGCGCTACAGAGGGCGCGCACCTCGAAGGTGTAAGGGGTATTCACCTCAAGGTTGTCGACGGTAAAGGTGCTGTCGTCGGCCACAAAGTAGCGGTCGCCGCAGACCACCGACCAAGCGGTCTCCTCGCCAACAGCATTCCACTTGAGGGTGATGCTGTTCTCCGTGGCGGTGTCGACAGCCAGGTTGACCACATGCGGGCAGGTGGGGATGTAGTCCACCTCAATGTTGTCGATATAGTGGGAGCTGGTGGTGGTGGTGGCGTTGCGAAGGGCAATGGTGCGGCTGTTGCCGTGGTATCTGTCGAGGTTAATCTCGACGAAGTTGTGCGTCGAAGCGGTGAGACGTGCGGTGTCGACAGGCACCCACTCGTCGTTCTCAATCACACCCACATACAGGCTGGTAGCGCTGGTGACATAGTCACTGAGGATGAGCTGCAGGCTGTCGAGGCTCGTCGGCATCTCGGGCAGCGTGACGATGGTGGCGCCGTAGAGATACAGGCCATGGGTACCACTGGGGAAGTAGGTGGTACTATAGTAGACACGGGGCAGATAGCTTCCCGTCGAGTAACTGCTGTTGGTCATGGTGTAATCCCAGCAGTTGGGCAGCAGACCGTAGTTGGTGGTGCTGGTGCCGGTGTAGGAGTCGAAGTTCTCGCTGTAGGGCAGCGACACAGGCAGGCAGGGGGTGCTGGCCGTGACCACGGTGGCATAGACGGTATCGTCAGCGCTGCACTCGAACGACACACGGAACTCATACTCCTTACCGGGCGTCAGCTCGTCGAGGATATAGCTGTAGTCGGTGACTTCGGTGGCGGCACTGGTCCATTCCGCGGCACCGCTGATGCGGTAGTCGATATCCCAAGCGGTCTCAGTGGCACCGGGAGCCCAGGCCAGCGTGACCGACGAGGTGGTGACATCCATCACCTCCACCTGCGGGGCAGCACAAGAGGCAGTCTGGCTGCAGCCGGCAGTATAGAAATGGATGGCGGCACGATAACTATAGGTAGTGGCACCTGTTCCAGAAGTAGCCACATCACCCAAAGTGAAGGGGTTGCTGTCTTTATAGCGATAGCGTGCCGTATTGGGAGCCGAGACATAATATCCCGTCAGACCCGTCGAACTACTTTGAGACACCCCTGCCGGCTGGTTCATGAAGGTGGTAATCATGATATTGCTCTCACCATCCCAGTTGAAGGGGGTTGTGAAGTTATAATGCTTCCAACCACTGGTATTCAGCGGGTGAGCTGCGGGACCGTAGACCTGCATGTCGGCAGTGGGCACCTCGAACGTGGTGCTGGCTATCGACGTGCTGGATGTGTTTCCGATAAAGATAGTGAACTCTTTGGCTTGAGACGTATTGGCTGTGAATCCCAGGTCAATACCGGTAATATAGCCGGCGGTCAAACCTGCAGCCCTGAGTTCGGCAGCAGTCCAAAGTGCCTGATAGGCCGTATTACCATACGAAGTATAGCCTATACATCCTGATTGACCCGTTGTAGAGTTACTGAACAATGTAGTGTCGGCAACGGTATTATCAATTTCAACACAAGCAAAATTACCAGTAGAGAACACAACGCTGTCCACGGTGCCGATGCCGTCGCCGCCGCAGTCGGCATAGACGTAAGCCTTATAGGTGGTGCCGGCGTCAAGGCCGGTGAGGACGACCATAGGATCAGTGACGTCCAACTCGACGGGATTGTCGCCGCCAATGGTGTCATAGCTCACCACATAGCCTTCGGGATCACCATAGCCGGGGGCATAGCTCCATGTCAGCATTGCAGCACCCACAGAGGGCGTGGCGCTGAGGTTGGCAATGGGCGGGCAGTTGGGAATCTCCTCGATGACGATGTCGTCGAGATTAGCATACCAAGACGTACCCCCAACACCGCGAATGGCCAGCACATTGCCGTGACCGGCAAAGGTGTCGAGGAGAGCCGTATACTCTTTATATATAGCGCTGCTTCCCACATTGATGGTCTGCACCAGCTGGAAGCTGTTGAGGCTGTCGGGATGGGTCATCACACCCACCTGGAGCGTGGGGTTGTAGCTGTTGCTTGTGGCCTTGGCCCAGAAACGCAGCTGCAGCGTGTTCATCGGATACTCGGTGGTGTCCACCTCGGGCAGAGCCACGACCTGATAGGCACCCGCCGTCGTCGGGCAGAACCAGTAGAGGCCGCGCACACCGCTGTGGCAGTAGGAAGCCGTGCTTCCCACTATGGGATAGAGCGAAGAGGTGCTGTTGTGGCGCGTCAGGCAGTTCACAAAGGTGGGCGTCGAAATAGTGCCCGTGGAGGCATTCTCGAAGTCCATTCTCCACGGCAGGTCGCCCTCCGTCAGCACGACGCACTCGGTGGTGGCGGTGTGGCTCTCGGCATAGGTCGTATCCTCGCCGCAGACACTGCGGACAGTGATATCATAGGTGGTGCCCGGCGTCAGGTTCTCAATAACGGTGCTGGCAGCGGGAGCGCTGATGGTGGTGACACGGTCGCTACCGACAGCGCTGTAGGTCACCAGATATTCGGTGGCCGCATCGCAGCCCGTCCAGGTGAGGCTGAGAGAACGGGCCGTAGCCGTATGTCTCACATCGGTGGGACGGATGCAGTTCGGGATCTCGTAGCAGATATCGAAAATGATATTGTTACGGTAGTAGGTCCTAGTGAAGTTGAGCTTGGAGGTTGCGGTGGGAGCACTACTCTTGTAACCGTAGAACGAGCGGTAGGAAGACGAGGTGGAGGTGTAGTAGAAGTTACCGCTGGCACTCGGACGGCCCGGACGGTAGTAGTAAATCACCAGGTTGGAGTCGGGGTTGTAGGCGAAGGGGGTATTGAAGGGAATGTCGACCCATTCCTGGGCGGTGGTGCGGATGGTGTCGTCGAAGACCAGGGTCATGGCCGAGAGGCCCGCGGTGTCGCCCGCAGCGCTGAACTCCGAGAGGGCCGTCTTGCCGATATAGATACGCATCGGGGTAACGCAGGCGGTGGCGCCGGCACGCAGCTTGATGCCATGGATAAGGCCGGGGAACTCAAGACCCATAGCCACCATCTCCTCTTTCGTATAGATACTGGCGGAATGGCCATAGGTATATGACGCACTATTATAGTTGTAAGCCGTCTGATAATAAGAGGTAGAGGTGCCAGTACCGATGGTACCGATGAGGCTTCCGTTGCCCACACCGCAGTTGCGCAGGGTGGAGAAGCTATACTTATTGGTGGCGGCGGAAAGCACGTTGCTGCCACAGTCAGACTTGAGGAGGAAATAGTAGGTGGTCAGGGGTTGCAGGTTGGAGAGGGTCACCGCTGTGTCGGCAACCGTCACCGGAGTGAGAGTATCGATGGAGAAGTTGGGGTCGGTGCTGTAATACAGGTTGACCGTGCTCCCATTGGGGTTGATGTCGGTCCAGCAAATGGTGGCCGATTCAAAAGTAATATCCTTGACAAGGATGTCAGCAGGACGCGAACAAGGCTGCTTATCAAGCACCACATTGTCGACGCAGCCACTAGGCATAGTACCACTAGAAATGTCGTTGCGCCAGAGGAAGACGATACGGTAGGTACCGGCTCTGGTAATGGTAAAGGAAGAGTTCTGGGTAGACCAGGTGGAAGAGAGGTTCAACTTTATACCCGAAGGGCCAATGTTCTGCCAGCCCTCAGCGGTCATGGACGAGTAGGTGATACCTGTGGGCAGCGCCGTGGCAGCCGTCAGTGTCACCGTCGACGGTACAACAGCAGCAATGATGAAGTCATAATTACCTTCTCCATAGCACTGCCAGTCATACGAGATGGTGTACTCGCCAGGCTCCAGATAGACCTCGCGATAAGCATAGACAACAGTGGCACTGTTGACCGTGTAAGCGGCAGTGCGACCAGTGTCGTTCGAGATGTACAGGGCTTTGGCACCGCCTGTCGTGTTGTTGACAGCCGTGTCAATCACCCAGCGGTTTGTCAGGTCGCCGTTCACCAGGACCCAGTCACTGGCGTCGTCGGCCGTCTCAAAACCACAGGTGTAAGGGAACGTCAGCGTCTGCTGCGCCCTTGTCGCCCACGGCACCAATAGCGCCAGAGCGAACACAAGTAGTAGGTGTTTTTTCATAATGTTGTGTTTTTAATGAATAAATAATATATTGATTGATTATGTTATCCTACTTATACCCAATAAAATACACGCATGTTACCCCAAAAATACATTATCTTTAGTCAACTGCAAACTTAGGAACAATTTCGGAAAAATGCAAATAAATCTCATTTTTTAACATTTTTCTCCCGTCGTCTCCTGCTCTTTTCTCCTGCTCCGCGAGATCTCGTAGTTTTCTGTTCTCCTGCTCGCTGCGCTTCGCGACCCCCGAAGGGGTGATGAGCACCGCTGAAATAAATCAAATATAGCGAATAAATCTTGTAAATCTTGTAAATTATTGCCTACGGCTGGTCGGGGCTCCTGCTGCGCGAGATCTTGTAGATCTTGTAGATTTTTTTCTCAATCAATGGTATGCCTGCGAATACCTATTAAATCAATCAAATGTAATGAGCAACTAAAAGAACTATCAGAACTTTTTCTTTTCTCCGGCAGATTTTAAAAGATTTGAAAAGAACTTGATGTCTCGAAGTCTCGACGTCTTGACGTCTTCTTTATTTCTCAATCAAAACTATCAAAACTATCAGAACTTCTTGCTACCTGCTACCCGCTAATTGATGCGTCAGCCCTTCATTTGTCCCTCTCACTCCCCCATCACTCCCCTTTCACTCCCTTCTCACTCCTCATTCCTCACTCCTCATTCATCACTCCCATCATTCCTTCCTCCCCGCTCCCAACTAATTCTTAATTCTTAATTCTTAATTCTTAATTTTTAATTCCTCATTCCTCCTTGCTATCTTCCCTACCTCTTCTCTACCTCTTCTCTACCTTTTCTCTACCCTTTCTCTACCTTTTAGTAGAGTTGATGTAGCGATGAGGTAAAAGAAATCTATGGAGATAAGCAAGTATATCTCCATAAACTCTAACCGAAATAATCCAAATGTCTCTTATTCTTTTCTCCTGCTCGCTCCGCTGCGCGAGATCTTGTAGATCTTGTAGATTTTCTTATTCTCCGGCAGATTGTAAAAGATTTTAAAAGAACTTGATGTCTCGAAGTCTCGACGTCTTCTTTATATCTCAATCAAAACTATCAAAACTATCAGAACTTTTTTTTCTCCTTCAGATTTTAAAAGATTTTAAAAGAATTCATCACTCATCATTCATCACTCATCACTTTCTTTTTCTCCTGCTCGCTTCGCTTCGCGACCCCCGAAGGGGTGATGAGCTCCGCTGAAATAAATCAAATATAGCGAATAAATCTTGTAAATCTTGTAAATTTTCGCCTAACGGCAGGTCTGAACTCCTGCTTCGCGAGATCTAGTAGATCTTGTAGATTTTCCCGCTTCGCGGCTACCGGCTACCTGCTACCCGCAAATTGATGCGTCAGTCCTTCATTTGTCCCCTTCACTCCCCCGTCACTCCCCTTTCACTCCTCATTCATCTCATTCCTAATTCCTAATTCCTAATTCCTCATTCCTTCCTCCCCGCTCCCCGCTAATTCTTAATTTTTAATTTTTAATTTTTAATTCCTCACTCATCACTCCTCACTCATCACTAATCACTCCTCATTCCCGGGAGCGGCGGGTTCTTCGTCGGGGAGGTTCTCGAAGTATTTCATCAGACGCCAGTAGTAGAAGACGAACAGGGCAGTGAACATCACCTCGCCCAGCGAGAGGGCGCCCTTGCCGAAGAAGACCAGAGGCACGAGCAACAGGAGTAGCTGTGCTATGGTGTAGCAGTGGAAGCCCGCATAGCGGAGCTTCCACATGAGGGTGACGCCGGTGAGCGAGAGGGCATAGAGTGCCATGGAGACCAGGTAGAAGGCCTGCGGCAGCGCCAGGGCGCGCTCGATGGCGATCTTAGAGACCTTGACCATCTGGGGCATCTGTTCGGGGTCGAGGGCGAGCATCTGCTCGTAGAGCGGCCGGAAGGCCACGACGAAAAGGCTGCCCAGCAGCCCCAGGCCCGAGCCTATATAGCTCAGCACCAAAAGTATCTTCAGTAATGTCCTAGGTTTCGTCATCTTTCTTATCTCCTGCTTCGCTGCGCTTCGCGAAATCTTGTAAATCTTGTAAATTTTCGCCTAACGGCAGGTCTGAACTCCTGCTTCGCGAGATCTTGTTGATCTTGTAGATTTTTCTTTTTCTCAATCAGAACTAAAAGAACTATCAGAACTTCTTGCTACCGGCTACCTGCTACCCGCAAATTGATGCGTCAGCCCTTCATTTGTCCCTCTCACTCCTCCTTCACTCCCCTCTCACTCCCTTCTCACTCCTCACTCATCACTCCTCATTCCTCACTCCTCATTCCTCACTCATCACTCATCACTCATCACTCCTCATTCCTCCCCCCCCGCTCCCCGCTAATTCTTAATTTTTAATTTTTAATTTTTAATTTTTAATTCCTCACTCCTCATTCCCATCACATCGCTTGGGCCATCTGCTGCTGGAGCTTGGTGGCTTCTTCGGCGGCGCGCTCGGCGAAGTCCATGCCGTTGGAGGCATAGATGATGCCGCGCGACGAGTTGACGAGCAGTCCGCAGTCCTTGTTCAGGCCGTGCTTGCAGACCTCTTCGAGGCTGCCGCCCTGGGCACCCACGCCGGGCACCAGCAGGAAGCTGTTGGGGACGATGCGGCGCACCTCACCGAGCATCTCGGCCTTGGTGGCTCCGACGACATACATCATGTTCTCCTCGTTGCCCCACTGCTTGGAGGTCTCTAAAACTCTCTGGTAGAGTTTTAATGATGAGTGTTGAGTGATTCCTCGTTCATCACTAGTATTAAGCAGTTGGAAGTCGAAGGCGCCCTTGTTGGAGGTGAGGGCGAGGAGGATGACCCATTTGCCGTCGTAGACGGTGAAGGGCTGCACGCTGTCGGCACCCATGTAGGGAGCTATGGTGAGGGCGTCGAAGTTGAAGTCGCCCTTGGGGTCGAGGAAGGCCTTGGCGTAGCGCTCGCTGGTGTTGCCGATGTCGCCGCGCTTGGCGTCGGCGATGGTGAAGACGGGCTTCTTGAGCTGGTGGAGGTAGTCCATGGTGAGCTTGAGCTGTCGCAAGCCCTCGAGGCCGAGGGCCTCGTAGAAGGCCAGGTTGGGCTTGTAGGCCACACAGCGGTCGATGGTGGCGTCGATGATGGCGCGGTTGAAGCGGAAGACGCCGTCTTTGGCGTCGCGCAGATGCTCGGGCATCTTGGCGGGGTCGGTGTCGAGGCCTACGCAGAGGAAGGATTTCCTCTCCTTGATGAGGTCGATAAGCTCTTTTCTTGTCATGGGTGGTATTTTTTTTAGGGTTCCCAGGCATTCCTAGGATTGCCTAGGCGTTCCTAGGGTTTCCTAGGTTATTCTGTCAATTTATGGAACTGTTCTGTCAGTTTCTTGGCGTTGAGGTCGTTCATGCTCTCGTCGGCGACGATGCGGCCGTGGTTGATGATGACGGCGCGCGTGCACATGGCCTCGACCTCCTGCATGATATGCGTGGAGAGGAGCACCACCTTCTCCTTGCCGGAGGTGCGGATGAGCGAGCGTATGAACTCTAGCTGGTTGGGGTCGAGACCCGTGGTGGGCTCGTCGAGGATGAGCACCTCGGGGTCGTGGATAAGGGCCTGGGCGAGGCCCACACGCTGACGGTAGCCCTTGGAGAGCTGTCCTATCTTCTTGTGGGCTTCGGGGGTGAGACCCGTGAGCTCTATCATCTCGTCGGCACGGCGGACGCGGTCCTTGACACCGCCGAGGCCGGCGGCGAAGCGCAGGTACTCGCGCACATACATGTCGGGATAGAGGGGGTTGAGCTCGGGGAGGTAGCCTATGTGGCGACGCACCTCGAGGGCCTCGTCGTAGATGCTGTGGCCGCAGACGCTGACCTCGCCCTCGGTGGGCGGGATGAAGCAGGTGATGATCTTCATGAGCGTCGACTTGCCGGCGCCGTTGGGACCCAGCAGTCCCACAATCTCGCCCTTGGCGACACTGAACGACACATGGTCGAGGGCGTACTGCTGCCCGAAAGTCTTGGTGATATCTTTGATTTCTATCATTTGTCTTTTCTATTTTTGGGTAGTTAAAGAAGTTAAAGGTAGTTATCGCTCGCTACGCTCGCTAGTAGTTAAAGCCAATAGCATCATCTTCTCCATTTGTTGCGTCAGTTCTTCATTTGTCCCTCTCACTCCTCCTTCACTCCCCTTTCACTCCCCCATCACTCCCCTCTCACTCATCACTCATCACTCATCACTTTCTTTTTCTCAATCAAAACTATCAGAACTATCAGAACTTTTTCTTTTCTCCTTCAGATTTTAAAAGATTTTAAAAGAATTCATCACTCATCATTCATCATTTTCTTTTCTCCTGCTCGCTTCGCTTCGCGAGATCTTGTTGATCTTGTAGATTTGCCGCTTGCGCGGGGGTCTGTCTCGGTTAATCTTTATTCTCCTGCTTCGCGAAATCTGGTAAATCTTGTAAATTATTCGCTTCGCGGCTTGCCTCTCAACTCATAAATCATAATTCATAAATCATAATTCATCACTCCCCGCTCCAAACTAATTCTTAATTCTTAATTTTTAATTTTTAATTCCTCATTCCTCACTCCTCTTTCCTCACTCCTCACTACTCCACAATGAACCGTTTCCCGTTCTTATATCCTACCACGAAGGCGTCCTTGAAGGGGGTGGTCTTCTTGATGGTGGCGCAGCGCTTCTTGGCGTCGGCCACGGTGTTGTATTTGCCGGCCATGTAGATGTAGACGTTGCCGGACCTCACATAGGTGAAGTCGCGGATGCCGTGCATCTCGCTGTCGCCAGCCTTGAAGATGGTGTGCGAGGTGCAGTACTGTACGCGGTAGAAGATGCCGCGCACGGCCTCGTCTTCCTTGGCGGGCTTAGCGGGCTGCTGTGCCGCGGGAGCGGGCTCCGGAGTGGTCTGCACGACACGGCGGTTCGGCGTGGCCTGGGTGCCTACCGGCGACACGGCATTGGCCTGACGGCGCACCACCCAGGCATCCTTGAAGGGAGTCTGCTGCTGCACCTTGCTGCAGTATTCGGAGGCGTCGGCGAAGGTGGCGTAACGGCCCACCGAGTAGCAGTAGAGGTTGCCGTTGCGTGCCACCATGACATCCTTTATGCCCTTGAACTCTGCGTCGTCCTTGGCCAGCTCGTTGATGGAGGTGAGGAACTGCACGGTGAAGAACACCGTCTCGTTGGCAGCGGCGGTGTTGCGCGGGGCCTCGAGGGCGGCGGGGGCGGCAGGGGTCGGAGTATTCTGAACTACCGGTTCGGGCTTGGGCTCGGGTTTGGGCTCGGGTTTGGGTTCGGGCTTGGGTTCCGGCTTGGGGGCTTCGACCTTTACGGGTTCGGGCTTGGGCTCGGGCTTCTCCTCGATAGTCATGACGGGTTTCTTCTCCTCGGGAGCGGGTTTCTTGACCTCGGCGACGGCGGGCGTCTCCTCGACGACGGGCTTGGGCTCGGGCTCAGGCTGCACCTTGGCGCTCTTGGGGGCGCCGGGGATGTCGATCTTGGGATTGGCGATGCGGTTGGTGCCCTCCTCGGTGGCCTTGTAGTTCATGAAGGCGTTGAAGAGGCTGATGGCGATCTTGGCCTGGCCCTCGTCGCTGATCATGAAGGCCTCCTCGGCGGGGTTGCTGATGAAGCCCACCTCGGTGAGCACCGAGGGGCAGGTGGTCTTATAGAGCACGAAGAGCTCGGCCTGCTTGACGCCGCGGTTGATGGTCTTGATGTTCTGCTTGTACTGGTTCTGTATGGCCTGTGCGAAGTTGAGGCTCTTGTCGAGGTAGGCGTTCTGGAACATGGCGAGCATGACGTAGCTCTCGGGCGAGTTGGGGTCGAAGCCCTTGTAGGCCTCGTTCTTCTTGTAGTCGGACTCGAGGAGTATGTCGGCGTTCTCCTTCTTGGCCACCTCGAGGTTGGCACGGCTCTCGGAGAGACCCATGACGAAGGTCTCCACGCCCGTGGGCGTGGCGGTGGGGTGCGAGTTGGCATGGATGGAGATGAAGAGGTCGGCCTTGTTGCGGTTGGCGATATGGGCGCGCTCGGCCAGCGAGATGTCGACATCGGTGGTGCGAGTGTAGATGACCTTCACGTCGGGGTAGTTGTCGGCGACGAGCTTGCCGAACTTCTTGGCGATGGAGAGGACCAGGTCCTTTTCCATGATGCGTCCGCCCCTGGCGCCGGGTTTGGCACCGCCGTGACCGGGGTCTATGACCACTGTGCGCACGCGATAGGACTCTTTTTTTTGCGAAAAAGAGGGTGTCACAAAGAGGGTCAGGGCCAGAAAGAAGGTCAATAAGCGTCTCATATTCAGTTCGATATTTTTATATTTTTTCATTTGCATAAATAGTTCTATCTTTGCAAATCGAAAATGCAAAGATAAGAAGATTTTTTTGAATGAAAAAATAATGTTTTAGGAGCGGGTTGAAAAGAGAGAAAAACATAGCAAAAAAAGGGGACTTTAAGGTCTCTAAGGTCCTTAAGGACTTTAGGGACTTTAAGGACTTTAAGGACCTTAAGGACTTTAAGGACAATTCTCAATTTTCAATTTTCTTCACAGGATTATCTTTATTCTTCAAGGTGTTGCCTCATCAAGTTCGGCAGGCATACCACAGTTCCTCTTCGAGGTGCAATTTTCCTGCCTGGCTCCAAAGGAGACACGGCCTGCGACCGCAGTGGAGCAAATTTTCAATTCTTCTCCTGCTCTTCCTCCTCCCCTTACCTCTCATGGCGCAGAGCGACATCGACACCCTGGCGCCCGTGGCGCGCGACGGCGTGGACCACATCATCAAATACAACGCCCGCGACTCGGTGGCCATGGACCTCAAGAGCCGCCGCGCCTTCCTCTACAGCGACGGCACCATAGACTACGACAGCCTGCTCCTCAAGGCCGACCGCATCGACGTGGACTTCGACCACCACACCCTCCATGCCAATGGCACCCTCGACAGCGCCGGCCATACCGTCGGACGTCCCTTCTTCAAGCAGGACGGCACCGAATACCACGCCGACAGCATCACCTTCAACTACGACAACAAGAAAGGCATCATCCACGGCGTCATCACCCAGGAGGGCGAGGGATTCCTCCACGGCCAGAAGGTCAAGAAACTCAACGACAGCGTGATGTACCTCAGCGGAGGCAGCTACACCACCTGCAACTACGCCCACCCCCACTTCGCCATCAACTTCACCAAGAGCAAGCTCATCGCGGGCGACAAGATCGTCACGGGACCGGCATGGCTCAGCATCGAGGACGTGCCCACACCCATCGCGCTGCCCTTCGCCTTCTTCCCCATCACCAAGAGCCGCCAGTCGGGCGTGCTCTTCCCCTCCTACGGATGGATGAACTACCGCGGCTACTACCTCAAGGACGGCGGCTACTACTTCGCCCTGGGCGACAACTGGGACCTCTCGCTGCTGGGCGACCTCTACACCAACGGCTCGTGGGCCCTCGAGGCACGCAGCAACTACTTCAAACGCTATAAGCACAAGGGCGCCTTCGACGTCCGCTACGGCATCACCTACCAGGGCATCCGCGGCGACAGCACCACCTTCAGCCAATACAGCGACTTCAAGTTCGTCTGGCGCCACGAACAGGACGCCAAGGCCAACCCCTACTCGCGCTTCTCGGCCGACGTCAACCTGCAGAGCCGCAACTACAACCGCACCACCCTCAACCGCGACGACTACTTCAACTCCACCACCACGTCGTCCATCAACTTCAGCACCAAGCTGGGCTCCTACTTCAACCTCTCGGCGTCGGCACGCGAGAGCTACAACGTGCAGACTGGCGTGATGAACATCAAGCTGCCCTCCCTCTCGCTCTCCTCCATCACCGTCTACCCGCTGCGGCGCAGCGACCCCGTGGGCGGCTACCGCTGGTACGAGAACCTCTCGCTCTCCTATGTCCTCAACGCGGAGAACAACATCACGGCACAGGACACCGACCTCTTCAAGCAGACCACCCTCGACCGTATGCAGTACGGCGTGAGCCACTCCATCCCCCTGTCGCTGAGTGTCAAGGTCCTCAAGTTCTTCAACTGGACCACCAGCGTCAACTACAACGAGCGGTGGCACTGGAGCACCATCAACAAGAGCTACGACAACAGCACGGGCGCCGTGACCATCGACACCGTGAGGGGCTTCCGCGCCAACCGCGACTTCAACATCTCCTCGTCGCTCTCCACACGCGTCTACGGCATGTTCCAGTTCAAGGGCGGCCCGCTGAAGGCCCTGCGCCACGTCATCAACCCGACGCTCTCCTTCAGCTACCACCCCGACTTCGGGGCCGCAAGCCTGGGCTGGTGGCGCCAGTATACCGACACCACGGGCTATGTCCACCGCTACTCCATCTTCGAGCAGAGCCTCTACGGCGGCCCGCCCGACGGCCGCAGCGGCGCCGTACGCCTCTCCATAAGCAACAACCTCGAGGTCAAATGGCAGAACCCCTTCGACACCACCGCCGAGGTGAAGAAGATACCGCTGATAGAGAACCTCACGCTCTCCATGGGCTACGACCTCGCCAAAGACTCGCTCAACCTCTCGGCCCTCACCGTCAGCGGCCGCACCACCCTCTTCCGCAACGTGGTCATCAACTACAGCGGTTCCTTCAGCCCCTATGTCATCGACACGCTGGGCAACATCCACAACGAGCTGATGTGGAACAAGGAGCGGCGCCTCTTCCGCACCGAGAACTCCACTTGGAGCACCCAGCTGTCGCTGAGCCTCAACAACAACACCTTCTCCGGCGGCAGCGACCAGCGCAGCGGCGGACGCCCCGCCACGGCCATCCTACAGACGCCCTACAACTACAACCCCGTACTTATGACCGGCGGCTACTACGACTTCTCGGTGCCGTGGAACATCAGCCTCAGCTATAACCTCAACTACGTCAACCGCTTCGTGGCACGCGAGATGCACCTGGAGCACGAGACCACGCAGAGCATCAGCCTCTCGGCTAACGTCAGCCTCACCAAGAACTGGCGCATCGCCGCCAGCACGGGCTACGACTTCGTCAACCACGGCATGTCGTACACCACCGTCGACGTCTACCGCGACCTGCACTGCTGGGAGATGCGCTTCAGCTGGGTGCCCTTCGGCTACTACCAGAGCTGGTTCTTCCAGATCAACATCAAAGCCGACGCCCTCAAGGACGTCAAATACGAAAAACGGCAGAACTACCAGGAGAACACCGGGTATTATTTAAGATAGCCTAGGAGCGCCTAGAACCGCCTAGGAGCGCCTAGGATAGCCTAGGACCGCTTAGGCTAACCTAGGACCGCTTAGCTATCCTAGGCATGCCTAGGAGCGCCTAGGATAGCCTAGGAAAGCCTAGGAGCGCCTAGGAAAGCCTAGGAAAACCTAGGAGCGCCTAGCCTTTAAAGTGTCTCTTTCAGAGACACCAAGAAATCTCTGACTTCCTGAAGATTTTTGACGACCTCCATCTTGGGGTCTTCGACGGGCCGCTGGCGCATCTGCTCGCGGGCGCCCTCGAGGGTGTAACCACACTCGCGCGTGAGGTAGTGGATACGGCGCAGCATCTCGATATCATGCTCCGTGTAACTGCGGCTGCCGCGGCGGTTCTTGGTGGGACGGATGCAGTCGAACTCCGTCTCCCAGAAGCGCAACACCGACGGTGCCACATCGAGCATCGCCGCCACCTCGCCAATAGAATAGTATAGTTTTTTGTCCATAATGGTTTTCTTTCTTTTCTAGGCTTTTCTAGGACCGATTAGGCTATTCTAGGCACTCCTAGGCTATCCTAGGACCGCTTAGGCTATCCTAGGACCGCTTAGGCTATCCTAGGCTATCCTAGGCAGGCCTAGGTGATCCTAGGTTTTCCTAGGTTTTCCTAGGAGTGCCTAGCTTCTCCTAGGAGTTTTTCTAGTTCTGCGATTCTTTTCTTCAGTTGTTGGTTCTCTGCTTCCAGGGCACGCAGGCGGGCGTCGGCCTCCTGGCGGTAGCCGGTACGGGCGGCGTGCATGCGCTCCTTGATGCCTCCTTCGGTCACGAAACGCTGCTCCAACTTCTCGATATAGGAACACATCATCTTGTCGGTCTGGTGACAGAGCGTAAGCAGCAGGTTGGCCATCTCCTCGTCATCCATCTTGGCCACCAAAGGGGCATAGTCGGCATAGTCGTTGTGCGAGTGGCAGAAGTCGCGCAGGCGCTGCTGCCGGTCGCTATCAGCAGGCCATAATGCCAGGTGGCGGGTGTTGAGGTAGTCGCGGTAGTCGGAGCGCAGCTCCTGCAGGCTGCCACGGGCCACGTTGAGCAGCTTGATCTCCATCTCGGAGCTGGTCTGGCCATCTTCGCTGCCCTCCACGATATTCTGTTTGCCGCTGCGGGCGGCCTGTACCATCTGGTCTACTGTGCGGTCACCATGGGAGGGGAGAAAGCGGTGGCAGAACTCCACCGTCAGCTGGTATATGGCGTCGCTCTTCCGATAGATGAAGAGGTCTTTCCACACTACGGGAGCCTTCAAAACCTTTCCCTTGGTGTTGTATTCCATGATATTTTGTTTTTTGGGGTTAATGATTCTTGTTTTTGTTTTCTTTTTTTCTAGGCCCTCCTAGGAGCGCCTAGGAAAACCTAGGATTGCCTAGGATTGCCTAGGAGCGCCTAGGAGCACCTAGGAGCGCCTAGGGCATTTGCAGTATCGGGGCGGTGGTGCCGGGGGTCCAGGTGTAGGCGCCGGAGGGCTTGCCGTCGGCGTTGAGGCGGGTGACGAGGGCGTTCTCGCCGGAGGTGGCAGCGGCATTGGCGGTAGTCACGATGGTGACGCCCCCCTGGGCGCCGCCGTTGACAAGGTAGCAACGGCCAAAAGCATTAGTGAGGGCAGTACCTGTGAGGGTGGTGGCACCGTAGAACTTGTCGCCCGAGGAGGTGACATAGGAGTAGCAGTTGGTGATGCTGCCGCCAGTGATCTTGCCCACGATGCCGCCCTTGAGGTCGACGGTGGGATCGTAGTGTATCAGGCTGACGTTATGGGCGTAGCTGTTCTCTATGCTGCCGCCCGTCATGATGGCCACCAGGCCGCCGGCGATGCGGGTGCCCGAGACGCTGGAGAGCTCCACCTGTGCGTAGCTGTTGTCGGCATAGCAGTTGATGATCTGGCCGCCAACGAGCGAGTCGACGATGCCGCCGGCGCAGAGGCCAGCGATGTGGCCGTTGATGCGGCAGTTCTCTATCTTGGCATTATTGCCTCTGTTGTTGTGGACAATACCGGCCACGACGCCCGTGGAGGTGAGGTTGCCGCCGCCGAAGTAGCAGTGCTGCACGGTGCCCTTGTTGTCGTAGACGATGGCACCCCAGTTGGCGATGGAGGAGGCGATATTGGCGTTGTAATAGCAGCGGCTCACAGTGCTGTTGTTCAGGTAGCAGATGCCGGCGACGCGTGTGAGGGCGTCGGCGGCGGTCGTCACGTTCATCGGTGCCGTAGCCTGGCAGTCGACGATGGTGCCGTTATTGGTGAGGCAGATGCCGGCGATGGCATGGCCGTTTTCGGTCCTCATCCTGGCCTGGCAGCGGCAGCCGTCGATGGTGCCGCTGTTGGTGACGCAGATGCCGGCCAACCCGTCGTTCTGCGAGACGATGGTGTCGCCGCTGGCAGGGGTGCTGACGACACAGTTATTGATATGTCCGCTGTTGCTACGGCAGAAGGGGCTCTTGCCGACACCGGTGCTGCCATAATGGGCGTTGCTCTTGACGGTGAGGTTCTCCACGTAGCCGGTGGTCTTGATGCTCTCGAAGATAGGCCAGGAGCTGTTGTTGGTGATACCCGGCGTCGACTGTGCCGAGACGGCGGTGATGTGGCCTTCGAAGTTATTTATCGACGAAGTCCAGTTGTCGACGTTCAGCACGAGGTCGGAGCGCATGATGCGGATATGGGTGTTGGGAGTGATGGGCATGTTGTTGATGGTGCGCTCGGTGCTGTTGTAACAGTTGCGGAGGTACTGGAGGTCCTCGACGCTATAAATCTTGAAGGGGCGCGTGACCGAGCCGGTGCCCACAAGGCCGGGTTCACCGTCGCCGTCGCCGGAAGGGCCGGCGGGCGACCATTTGGTGATGCCCATGGCGCGCATGTAGGTGATGCCTGC
>Ga0326514_10000037_pt1 | contig 76719 bp, 107 predicted proteins | sample 3_2548_0518_D_FD_203653 | JGI IMG/M metagenome (GOLD analysis project Ga0326514, IMG submission 203653) | Bovine rumen microbial communities from UC Davis, California, United States - 3_2548_0518 | ecosystem: Host-associated > Mammals > Digestive system > Stomach > Rumen | place: USA... | reverse complement strand
CAATTTCTTTTGCGAGTTTCATTCCTTCTTCTGTTGTATGGTCTTTTCCAATAAGAATTTGAAGAGTTTCTGCCAAACCAATTTGTCCTAATGCCAAAGTGCCGTGGCGCATTGCGCTATTAATACCATCTTCTGGCTTGTATCCCATCATTGTATTATTTTCCCACATAAATTTAGCAGATGCAGGATTTTGAGAAATTATATATTCATATCTCTCAATAAGCATATCTTTTGCTTCATTTATTTTTTTATCTAATAATGACATAAAAACTTCTATGATATTATCATCATATTCATTTACAAAAGATTCTTTTGCCATCATAGCAAGAGTAGGAAGAATAACAGTAACAGGACAAATATTTCCTCTTCCATCTTTTCTTTGTGGGTTTATACCAGGTTCAGCATTTATATCAAAACCATTTGCTGTTCTACATCCCATTGTAGACATATAAGTAGTAGGGTCATTTTTATCATAGCCTGCATTTCCACTCCAATCACAATTTACATAGTTTGGATATAATCTCTTTGCAGTTGATTCAAGAGCCATTCTAAATAAATCATAATTTGGAGTTTTAGGTTCTTTATTAACTCCACTCATAACTTGAAAAATACCGCAAGGAAAAACAGGAGTTTTATGAAATTTTCCTACTCCTTTAATACTTCCATCAAGCAGAGCTTTAATTACTAATCTTCCTTCTGGTAAAGTACAAGTTCCATAGTTTATAGAAGTAAAAGGAAGCTGATTTCCGCTTCTACTTTGAAGTGTATTTAAATTATGATACATTCCTTCAACAGCTTGTTTAGTTTCATTAATGGTGTCAAATAATGCACTTTGATAATATTTTGAAATTAAATTATTATTATCAATTCTATAATCAGATTCTTTAGTATCTGTTAATTTAAAAAATGATTCTTTATTTTCATCTATCCACTCATCAAATTTATTTCTGGTAATAGTAATACCTTCGATGGTTTCTTCATATGTTTCAAACATCATATCCATAAGATTTAAGTTTAAAAATTCTGGTAAATCTTTTAACCAGGCTGTAATATAATGTTTTAAGAAACTTTTTCTTACAAATGGAACCATTGTCCAATCTAAATGAGTTGCACTAACTCCGCCAAATTGTTGTAATGATTGAATTTGAAATAATACTGCTACAAGCTGAAAAGCAGTATTAATAGAATTTGCTGGACGAACATCTGATTGTCTTGTATTAAAACCTTTTGTCAATAAGTCATCAAAAGGAATTGATAAGCAGTTATGCATACCAACTGCATAGGAATCAAGGTCGTGAATATAAATCATATTTTTTAAATGATTTTCTTTTGATTTTTCTGACATACAATTATCTAAAGCATATTGCTTTAAAACAACTGAATCAAATTCGCCTTTTCTTCCTCCAAAAGAATGTTCATCAACATTTGCATTTTGATTTTCAATATTTGAGGCTGTTAATTTCTTTCGTGCGGCCTCCATCATTTGAGAGTTCCAATTTCTTTCTTTTGCTCTTTTTTCTCTGTATTTGATATATGCTTTTGCTACATCTTTTCTTTTGGTCGACATTAATCCAAACTCCACTAAATCTTGAATTTCTTCAATTAATAAAGGTTCTTGAACATCTTCACAATAGCCCTATATATAGTTAGCTATATTCTCTGCTTTTGTTTCTGCGTAAGGTGTTATTATACCATCAACCGCCTTAAAAGCTTTTAGAATTGCTTTGTGAATTTTGTCTGTGTCAAATGGAGCTTGTCGACCATCTCGTTTAATTACATAAATCATAATATTTCCTCCTAATTATATAAAATAGTTTTAGGCTTACTCTATTATTAAAAAATAGACTAATTAGATTAATTATTTTTAGCCTGAATAAATTCTTTTACTTGTGGTCTATTAAGTAATCCATAAAAATCATCCCTATCCGAATTATTATCAAAAATTTCATATTCAAATGGAATGTATTTGAAATCCCTTTCATCTGCAAGAAATCTTCTGCAAATTTCTTGACAATTTGGATTTTTTTCTCTATTAAGAGCTCTTATTAATCTTGTCTTTGGAGAAGCTTCAATTTTAACTGGCAATACGTCAATTTTATCTTTAAATGCAAGTTTAATATTATTAATTCCCATAATATTAAATACTCCTACATTTATGTCTTCTGTGCGGACATCCATTGAAGGAGTGCCATAATACCAGTTGTTAAAAACTGTATATTCTAAAAGTCGGTTTTGAGAAATTAAGTCTTTAAAAAAATTCTCATCAATGAAACAATAATCTGTTCCATCAATTTCATTTTTTCTGCGGGGGCGGGTGGTGTATGACACCAGCCCGTTTAACCCTAACTCTTTTACTAACCACTTTTGTATTGTATCCTTGCCTGTTCCAGATTCTCCAAATAATGCTATTAACTTTGCCTTATCTGCCATCATTATCTGTCCTTTCTTGTATTCTTTCGTGCTCAAGCAATATATCTCCATACTCATCTACTTTAGTTATTTTATATAATTGATGAGTAGTAGTAGCTTTATAAGTTTTTGCTACAAAAGAATCTTCTCTTCTATATCCTGTGATAAGCACTTTTGTTCCACGAGAGAACCAACCTTTTTCAAGGACTTTTTTAGTTCCATCACTTTGAACTTGAGAGATTTGTCTATTGAACATAGCATAATATTCTTTTGTAAACTTTACTGTAACAACCCCCGTTGTAGTAAGAATAGATATTTGAGCTTTTGTATTATCCTTACTAATAATAGTTCCTGCAATTTTATATAACTTATAAATAGGAATATTTTTTCCATTTCTTTTTATAAAGTAATCAATTTCACTTTCATATTGTAAAGAATTAAAATCAACTATTCCATATTTACGAGTATTAACTTCTGCAAGTTCATGCGCGCTGTGATAAAAACACAAACTTTCCATTTCCCACGCAGATATATTTCCATCTGCATATTTTTCCCACGCTTGCTTAAACAAAAGACTATTATAGGCATCCAACATTTCTTGTTGGTTATCTTTTAACCAGGTTCTTGCTGTATCCATTTCTTTTTGATAAATTTTATCCCATTTTGTTTGAAGAATACATTCAATTCCACTGATAACATCAATGTCATCTTCTTCTCCAAACTCTTTATAAATTCTATAAAGAAAATCATCATTCAATAGATAATATTTGCTACATTTTTTAGTTTTTAAAATTTGATTAAATGAAAAAATAATTCTTTGTCTATCTAACTCTGCAGGAACTAATCCACTATTTAATAAGCCATTAAAATTTTGTAGATTAAGTTTCTTTTTCATATTACAAGTTATTGATAAATAATATGCCATAATTGCTTTACGAGGAGCCTTTGGACAAATTTGACTTGCCCATTCGCTATCTATATTATCAAAAGCTCCAGATTTTATTAAAGAAATCATTTGAGTTTTATTTAAAGGACATCTTCTCATAAAATCAATAATACCTGTATAAGGTCTATTTTGAATGATTTGTGAAATAACATTATCACCAATTTTATTAACACCTTTTAAACCAAATAAAATTTGATTATTTTCTTCATCAGGTTCAAAACTAAATCCAGATTGATTAATGTCAATTAATGAAACAGATATTCCTCTTGAAGTAATTGCTCCTATTGCTTTTGCTAACTTTGTATAGTCTGTTGTTTTTATTTTCTTTTTTCCTTCTCTATTTGGCAAATCTTCATAAGTATAATTATCTGAATCTTCTTCTTCATAAATATTAACAATTTCAGTTTCTTGCTCTTCCAAAGAACCGCTATTTACAATTAAACAAGCTGTATTCCAATAAATTGGATTCCAAGTTGTTGCAAGATATAAAGTTTGGAAACCAATAAAAGAATAAGCTAATGCGTGAATAATACTGAATGAGTACCCCATCTGAGGACCCACACCATATTTCCATATATATAATCCTAAATTAGGACTCTTTGCTTTTTCTAAAATTTGTTTATGAAGTTCAGGAATTTTTGCCATTTGCTTTTTACCAACAATCTTTCTTGCGGCATTAGCTTCTTTTAATGAAAATGCACAAATATTTTCATCCATTAACATTTTCATTAATTGTTCCTGTGAAGGGGGGACACCAAAAGAAGATTTAAAATAAGGTTCAATCGTCTTTTGTTCTTCTTTTGTTAAACCTGCGTTATCCATTTCTTGATACCATAGATTAAGATTATTTTTATATCTAATATATTTATCCATAGGAGTTTCTTCTCCTTTTTCTGACGTCATAAGTCGCATCAATCCATTGGCATCCGCAAGCTCTAAAATATTCTTTGGTTTAATTTTTTTCGCTGCTTGAGAACCTACATCAGATTCAAATTGAAAGACATTTAAAACTTCATTATTTGCTAATGCTTTCCAACATTTTTCGTCATCAACTGGAATAATTTCTGGATGTAGATATTTATCATATACTTCTCTCAAAGTTAATGATTTATCTATTTTTCCATACTTTTGAAGTAAACGGATAGTTTCAACAATTTTATCTTGAACTTCTGTTACAAGAAAGTCATATTTTGTCATTCCGCACGCTTCACATTTATGTAAGTCCCATTGTGTTATAATTTCACCTTTTGGAGTTTTCATAAAACAACCAAACTCATATGGGTCTTCATCAAATAAAATAACACCACTTGCGTGACTACTTCTTTTATTAACAAGTCCTTCAATAGACATTGCTATATCCAATAGCCCTGGATATTGATTAATCTCATTTAAAAATAATGTTATAGGTTTTCTATCTTTTTCTTTATTTCCATTTACAACATCATTAAGTGGCCATAAAAATCCTCTTTCACTTGGGATTAAAGATGTTAAAAACTGTGCGACATCAACACTGACTCCATCTGGATATTCTTCTGAACGATATCCTCTGCAAGCTGTTAATATAGCAGATTTAGTAGCTTCAGTACCAAAAGTTGCAATTAATGTGCAACCAAGATTTTTTTTGCTTACTATATCAATATCTTTATTAAAATTCTTTCCCCTTTCTTCTTTTATCTTTTGAAGAATAAGAGGGCGCTTACTTGGACATAAATCAATATCAATATCGCCAAGCTCAATTCTTTCTTTATTTAAATCGTGTTATCCACCATTTCTGATGGCACAGACTATATCTTATTCTTTAAATATTTTCTATTAAATAACTGTAGTAGAATCCATTTCCTTTTTCTGATCTTGCATTTTTTAATCCAGCTCGTGCACTTTCAACACTTTTTGTTCGTGGTATATTATTTTCAATAAACCATTCTGCGCAATCTTTAACTGAATCAAATTCTTTTTCAAAATCAGCTTTTGAAATTTTAATTCTTTGTCCAGTGGCTTGTCTAAAAGTAAATCTTGGAATGTTATTTTGATTTAATATATCATCAACTGTTGAATGATCTATCCCAAAATTTAAAGCTGTTTTTCTGGCACTTTTTGTTTTATAATAATCTTCTATAATTTCTTTATTTGGAAGAATTTTATGATATTGCTGACCTCCAAATGTTTCATTATATCCTTTTACAAAACTATTATAATAATCAATCCAATAAATTTCTGCTTTATCTAATTGCTCAAATGTCTCTATATTATCTTGCAATACTTCAAATGTAAAATTTTCAACTCCATATTTTCTAATTGCTTTATATAAAGTTTTATTTTGATCATTCGGATGAGAACCAAAAGCATGTGCTTGATGTTCTTTCCACCTTTCTTCAGCAGTTTTTATTGTTTGACCAATATAACTTTTATTATTTATTGTATTAGTTATTTTATAGATTAACATATCAATTAATCTCCTTTCATATTTCTTCTTTCATTTATATATGAAAATTTGATTAATTGAATTCTACCACTTTGACCAAAACGGTAGAAAATATTTAAAGATTTTCGCACTTCAGACGGTAGCTCATCCTCCGCCTTACTCCTTTCGGATAGTCGTTACACCTTATAATATAATATAGGTCTAAGTCACATCAAGGTTCTTATGTCGGTCCTCTCTATCATTAAGCAACTACCCTTATCTTTGTTGCACTTTATTTTTTTATTCGAGTAACCTATATTTTATTATCTTGGCACTGGATTACCTTCAACTTTACTTGCTAAGGCTTCCCGGTTAGCATAAAGATTAATGAGTCATTTCCTACTCAAACTATTTGTTCTTTACACACCTCTGAGCATCAGAGTTCACGAAATTTTTTATACTATACTTCACAGTATAGGGAGACTATTTCTTAAAGTTCTAATCTCCAGAATGGCAAATCTCTTTTTATTGGGTCAAGCTGTGTAACGCCTAAAAGATAATGATTTAAACCAGAGCAGGAAGAACCTCTTCCCGCACCAACTGTGCTTCCACACTCCCAGAACATATCAACATAATGTTGAAGAACAATAGGATATCTAAACATATTAGTTCCAAGTTTTTCACTAATTGTTTTCTTTATATCTGCTTCTTCTTCAAGTCGTTGCATATATTTATCATTATCTATATTCATTTGCTTTAATTTACTTAAACAAGCATTTATCCAATATCTTTCATATTTATCATCGGATATTTTCATATTGTACAAAGTTGGGAAGTCTTTTAAACTTCTATCTTCATATTTTACATAATCTTTTACTTCAACTTTTGGAATAGTTTGATTATGTCTTAAACTATAATTTTCAATTTTATTATAAATTTCTTCGGATGCCGCAACTAATGCATCATAGTTTAACTCAGAAGGAATAAGATTTGCTTTTATTTCTTCTTCACTTTGAAGATAAGCATATTCATAAAAAGCATCAACTTCTCGTTCTCCGCCTTTTGAATTAAGATATGATTTATGAACATATCTGTCTTTTTTTGTAAGATAATGCGCATCTGTTCCTATTACCATTTTACAATTAAATGCGTGTGCTATTGACATTAATCTTTTATTCGCGGCAATTTGTTCACTTGAACGTCCAGGGGCACATTCAATATAGAAATCATCACCAAAAATTTCTTTGCACCATTTTACAAAATTAATAATAGAAATTTTAATTTCTCTTATTTCATCTTCTAAACCGTGCTTTTCTGCTTTGATTAAATTTAAAATATGTGAAGATAATTCCCCACCAAGACAAGCTGTTGTACCTATTAAACTATTAGGATATTTTGCCAAAATATTTTCAAGCTCTAAATAAGTTGTTGGAACTCTTTCGATACCTCTATCCCAATAGCTATTCATCCAAGAATAAGATGAAAGCTCTCTAAGAGCTTTATAACCCATTTTATTTTTTGCAATGAGAATAAAGTGATAATATTTTTGTCCTTTACTTCTATTCTCTGTTAAATAAATTTCATTTCCAAGAGCAACCTTAAAATCAGGATATTCTTTATTTATTTCTTCTGCATAGAAGTTTGCTTCTGGATGTCCGCATAAACATTCGTGATCAGTGATTGTAATACCACTTAAACCAAGTTCTACTGCTCTATTGATTAATTTTGGAATCTTATTTATGCTATCCAATAAGCGAAGATTTGAATATTCACTATGAGTATGAACTTCAAAACGACTCAAATTATCATCTCCTTTTTTATCTTTACATTATATTATACCATAATTTTTTTTATTTGTCAAATTTAATTTAAGTAATATTTTGGTATCTCTTTTTCCGCTGCTGCTAATAATCCCGCCCATATTATTCCATGTTGCATAGCTTGAAAACATAATTCAGATTTTTCATCATCAAAAAATGTTGTAGCTTTAAATGCGTCCTCTAAACTATTTGATTGAACATAATTCATAATGAATCTTTGAAATTCTTCTAAACATATATAAGTTTTTATCATTTAAACTCCCTCACCAATACTAATTTCTCACTTGCTCTTGTGCAAGCTGTATATAACCATTGTGCGTGCTCATTTTTTTTAAAAGGAAAAGATTCTTCAACTACAACCACTTTATCCCATTCTGAACCTTGAGCTTTATGAACAGTAATAGCATACGCGTAAGCAAATTCTTTTGGAACTATTTCTCCATATCTTGGTCTTAATCTACCAAGTTGATATGATAATCGCCAATCGCAACATTTATCACCAGTCATTAACATTTTATAATCTATTTCTGTCATTCTATAATAATCTTCTGCTTCTGGAATAATAAGATCGCCCACAAGTACATCAAAATATGGAACAGGGCTTTGTATAAAACGAGGAATATATCTTTCTGTTTTGAAACTATTATTTAATATTCCTATTGTCCCATTAATAAGTGAATCTCCGCCTATGTCACTGATATCTTCCCAATAATTTCTCAAACAAATAAGTTTATCTCCATCTTGCGGCGGCCCTTCAAAACCCAATAGACTTCTCATTTTTGCATTTATCATTTGTCTTTTAGCATTGGTTGCAGTAAGTACTTGGTCTCCCCATTGAAGCACACCAGTAGTAAGTTGAGTACTTGGAAGAATTTTTACTTCATTTCCATTAAAAGATTCAATGTTTTCTCCTTCTCTTATCTTCATTGTTAATCTAATAATTTCAGATTCTTGCGCTTGTCGCATAATTTCATCTAAAAAAACATGAGGTTTATTAAGAAGTTGATTATCTTCATCTTTATCTATTGGAGGAAGCTGAAAAGGGTCACCAAGACAAATTACATATACTTGATGTGAAAATAGTAAATCCATTAATGTTTTTGGCGCCATACTCACTTCATCTACAACTACAATATCATATCCAAGACATTCTTTAGGCTTTCTAAAGAAGCCTCCCGCAGGCTTTGGGAAGTGGTCATAAAGTAATTTATGAAGAGTGCAAACATTTTTATTTCCTTTTTTTCTTAAAATTTCTGCGGCTTTGCCTGTAAAAGCAGAATAGCAAACTCTACTTTCTTCAACGTCAAGAGCTTCAATAATAAATCTTACAAGTGTTGACTTACCTGATCCTGCATAACCACTAATAACCGTATATTTTTCATTATCTCTATGTCTTTGTACTGCAATTTTTAATCCTTCTTCTTGCTTTTTAGTTAATATCATTTTTTCTCTTCCTTTCATATTCTTATTTATATTATAACAAATTTTTATAAAAAAATCAAGATTGGAAAATGCAAATCAAAAAATTCTAAATGCACTTTCCAATCTGAAGCTCGGTTGTTCTCGCTCCAAGCAGCCAAAGAAATCTTTTATTTAATTAAAAAGATTCAAAAGAATATTTCTGAAATGTTGCGTATTCAGGTGAATCTATAATTTCCCAGTCTTGAACAATAAGTTGTGGATAAGAATTGCCATTCCATTTATTTACAGCACATTTGCATATAGCGTTCATTTCAATATAAGGATGTTTATTTAATATTTCCGAAAAATTTGTAAGTTCTTCTTCTGTAATGTTAAATTTTATAATAGATATATTATAAGGAAGAGTAATTTTAAATGTATTGCTTTTCATAAGAGCAATATTTTGATTCGTCATTTTAAAATTAATATTTACATATGCTCTATCTATATCCTGCCCCCAATAATCATTCATATTACCAATATCAAGAATAAGTTGAGTATTATCAATATTCTCAAAAAGCTCATAATCTACTCTATATATTGGTTCAGTTGAAATATTTTCTAATATTTTATCAGTTTCAGTAATAAAAATAGGAATTTGCTCTTCTGGAATCCCACAACCCATTGCATTGTCGTGTCCTTGTGCATAGGCAACTGCACCAGATTTTTTAAGAACGTCTTTAAAACTATCTATCCCTGTTTTTGTATATCCTCTTCCGCTACCTTCGTATATTCTTTTTTCTGGAGAGTATGATAAAACTAAGCAAGGACGTTGGTATTTTGCCATCATTTTATTTGCAACTAATCCACGAATATTTGGTTCTATTTCATTTTCTTTTAATAAGAATAATAGAATTTTATGTTGTAATAGACAATTTTCTTTTATTTTTGCTTCTAATAAAGCCATTCCAGCATCTTCAGCTCTTGTTTGTCTATTTTTAACATTTGTTGCAGTGCGTAAAGCCTGTGCTAAAATAGTTTCTTGTTCTCCTTCTTTATGTCCTCTTTTATTTGATAATATCTTTATAAAAGCATAATTATCAAGCATAGATTTAAAAAGTAATTCTTTCTCTGCTTGAGTCCCACTTCTTGTTAAAGCATTAACAAAAGGAACAATAAAAAATGCAGCACCCATAGAAGTACAAGCCATAGATTCATCTGCTGAAATATAATCTGATTTACTTAAAGGAAACTCATTTTTTTCTATCATTCCTTCTATAAAAGGATTTTTAATATTATTTATTTTAAATCCTTTTGTGATAAGATATCTTGTTTCAAAAGATCGAAGACTCATCATATCTCCACAAAGACCAAGAGCAACTAAATCTAAATAATCATTAGCATAATTTGTTTTTAATTTATTGTCAATAAATCTACAAAATTGCCAAACCACACCAACACCGCTTAATTCTTTATTAGGATATTCTGATAATTGATTATTAATAATTACTGCATCCTAACTAATCTTATCTGCTAAGTGGTGGTCTAATACAATAGTGTTTCCTCCATATGCTTTAATGCGGGCATGCTCATTATAGTCATTACTTGCAGAGTCTGGACATAATACAAGTTTATATTTATTTGTTTCAATTTCATCTATACAATCAGCTAATCCGTGCTGTTTCCCTTGATGCATTTTCCAAGTTAAACAAGAATTAACCCAAGTAGGAAATATTTTACTTAAATAATTTATAAGCAATGCCGCAGAAGTCATACCATCACAATCGCTATCAACTATAAGGATTGCTTTCTATTGATTTTTAATACAATTTATTAAATATTTTAAAGCTGTTTCTAATTGAAGCAAGCCGAAACTTTCATAATTACAAATGTCTCCTTCGCAAAGATGTAAATAATGAAATAAATCAGAAGGTTTTATTCCTCTATTTACAAGTATTTGTTCTATTGGAGAAAATTGAAATATTGGTTTATTAATTAATTCATATTTCATTCAATTCTAACCCTCTCTTTAAATAATGTTAAAAATTTTTCCTTACCTTCATCTATTGGGCTTGATTTATAAGATAATAAATTATGTAAATCAAACATATAACTTATATTTACATAGTGTCCATATTTATTATATATTGTTTTTAATTTTGCTGTCCATTTTTTCCATTCTTCATCTCCAATTTCTTGGAACTGTTTATCAAGAGCAATAACAATTTCTTTAACACCTAATGAGAGTAATAATTTAACTTGGTAATTAATTAAATTGCTTCCGCAACAGGCGACACTAATATCATTGTCTTTCCCAAAATAAGACGCATATTTTAAACAAGATTTTTCTCCTTCAAAAACTATTGCTATTTTCATTCTTTTTATAGCATCTTTACTAAAATTTATATTATAAAGATTAAACCCAAGCGGATGATTAAATTGTTTGCCATTTAATATAGCAGGTTTATATTTTCCATAAACTTCTTCTTCTTTAATTAAAGTTCTTTCCCTTATTCCTATTAAATTATTATTTATATCATAATGTGGAATAACTATTCCCATATTTAAAGGGTCATAACAAATTCCACGAGCTTTTAAAATTTCAAGAGTTATATCTTCTTTTTCCCACGGTAAGATACGAGGGCAAGGAAGATATTTTAATATAGTATTATCATATACTTTAAGCTCAACTTGTTGCGGTTTTGATTTTTCTTTCCCTCTTTTAAAAGCATTGATAAACTTCCAATCTTCTAAGTCTTCTTGGCAATCTTCAAATTCAAAGTTATCAGTAGAATAACCAAAATATTTTGCTACAAAAACAATAGCTTGTGGAAGAGAATAATTTACTCTTCCACTGGCTTTTCCAACTTTTAAAACAAGTTCATAGATATCAAAAGATGCATCTCCACACTCTGTATAACAATGAAATAAATGTGTGTTAGCATAATAATATAATTTATGACTATTTCCTCCGTGACAAATTGTGCGGGCAGTAAATGAATCAATATTCATATGAGGTTCTCCGCCCAATTCCGCGACCAAATCAAATACTTCTTCTATTGATAAATTTTCTTTTAATGAATTTTTATCATATTTATATTTTTTCATTATATTCAGTACCTCCTCCAGGAATCCATCCATCTGGACAATATTCTCCATATCCTAAAGGATGATATTTTTCTGGAGCCATTGTTGAGCAAGGATGCTCTTCTGGGGGGAGCTTTATGCCAAGCATATCACAATATTCATTTTTTATATGATAACAAGGACACTCTTTACAACATTTAATTTCTTCCATAATATCCTCCTTAAAAAGCAGACGCTTCAATTCTTGGGGTTACTGTTATTTTTAAATCTTCAATATTAATTAATTCATAGTTGTATGTGGTTGCGAATATAGGCTCAATTCTACAAATTCCTCTATTAGCTTTACACCATAAAAGAATATCTTTATATCTGCCGCCACGATTTTTATAAATAGATATTTTAATTGTTGGCATTTCAATTCCCATTGAACTTACTATTGTTTTTAATGAATCAAAATCATCTTGATTTGCTTGTAACATAATCATACCACAATCAATTTTCCTTGCTACCTTTACTTTCATAAAGGAGTAGACTATATCTTTACCATATATTTTTTCTAAAATACTTAGGTATCCCGCACTTCCATCTTTTAGATGTACTCCGCGCCACCGGATAGTCGTTGAACTTTATTCTATTCGAATCTTAGCTGCTGATTACCCAATCTTTCTAATTTTTTAACATTCACACCTGATTTTGTTTCATATCTATGTTGTAGTTTAGAAAGCTCTAAGGGTTTTCCAGCAATTCACGGGATCATAATCACTTAATGTTTTCATTAAGGACGACTGTTTCCAAAGTTTTAAAAATGTTATATTTTCTATCTAAATGTGTATTTACACTATTATAAAGCTATTTCATAATTAAATAAGGTTTATTGATTCCACCACATCGAATAAAATAATTATTAGAATCATTTTTTTTTCTTTTTTCTAAATGTGATGATATATTTAATATTGAATTAATCCATTCCAATATTTCTTTTGTTCCTTCTATTGATATTCCGAAACTTTTTTGTTTTGTTTCAAAAATGGAACCATCTCCATCAAAATATCCTAAAATAAAAGGCAAGTAAAATTTTGACTCAATTTTTGGAGGCTAAAGAATTAAACTCTTTTTAGGAACAACGCCTACATTACTTAAATCTTTAGATAATTTTTTGCTATTTAATACAATTTTACACATAGGAGTATTATTTGAGAACCCTTGATTTTGTATAAAAGTTTTTACCTATGCGTTTGTATTCATAAAATTTTGAAATTTATATAAATGCTATATATCTTTTTGATGTATATTAATTATTATTGAAGCATTTTCTGCTCTTGAATAATTACATCCATCTGCCGCCAAAAAACCTAACCAATATGCTTTTTCAGCAGAATCTATTTTCTAAAATTTATTGTAGTCTCCAAAATACTTTCTATTGGTATGATTTAATTCAATGTTATTTTCTTTTAAAACCCTACTTATTACTGTTTTAGAAACATTATATTTAATTCCTAACTATCTTGTTGAAATATTATTAATTACATAATCATTAATAATATTATCTATTTGCTATTGTGTAAAAATAATTTTTTTCATAATTGAACTCCTTTAAATTAGATTCTGGAATTATTCCACTATCTATAATAAAAAAATTCAATATAACATTAATTAACTTTGTCCAATCAGCGATTGCTTTTGCCCCTCTCAATAAGTTTTGGTCATATTGTTGAGCAGAGATATAATCTGCATTAAGCTGAGTTGCAGACATTATAAATACTCCATATTGATTACATAAGTCTTTTAATCTTACACTAATCATAAATAGAATATTATCTTCTCTTAATCCTTTTACTCCAGCTTTTGAACTTATTTCACTTAAGATTTTCATACTTGAATGAATATAATCCATAAAGATATATCGTACACCTTCTTGACGAATACCAAATTTAATTGTGTTTTCTATATCTTGTAATGAAAAATCTGGAAGAATTTTTATATAGAGAGGACTTCTTTCTATAATTTCTGCGGCCTTGACAACTCGTTCCCATTCCCCTTCTGCATAATCACTTTTCATAATATGTTCTTCGTCAACTCCAGATATGAAAGCAATCATCATAGGTTGAATTTCTTCTTTTGTTTGTTCTGTTGTGATAAATTGAGTTGGTTCACGAGTGCCATTTGGTTCCCATTCACCTTTTTCTATATTATAAATTTGATTACAAGCAATAGAGCAAGCATCCGCAATCATTGAACGAGTTTTTCCTACACCTGTTGCGGCGGAGCGTAGATAAAATTTCTTTAATCTTGCTCCTCTATGAATACCATTAACAAGTTTACCAAATAAAGGATAACCAATTTCAGGTTTTTCTTTTAATCTTTCAAGAAGAGCCATTGCTCCATTTCCTGCTTGAATCAACCCTTCTTCTGCATTGTCAACATATTTAGATTTTATATCATCAATTTTATCATTAATTACATTAGCTATATCCATAATAGATGTATTATCAAACCAAGCTTCTTGAGCCTCTTTCTTTTTTACATCTAACACATTATCAGGGTCATATAGCCAAGATAAATCTATCCCAACATTTTTATTATACATTCTTAGAAGTGTCATCTTTTTCATTCGATTATAGTAGTAATCAAAAGCCGCAAGTTGACACATTTCTTTTAAACTTTCAAGATATTCTGAACCTTTATTAAGTTTATAAACAGAATATTTTTTTGGTCTTTGCTCAAGATATTGTTCTATATCCTCTACTGAGATTTCTTTTGCACCAAGTTTATGAAGATTATAGATAGAACCAAACAATATTTTATGAAATTCTTGCGGAAAATCTTCTTCGTGAAATTTATATTTTTCTTCTAAATCTAAAAGATTTGGATTTATAAATACATCTCCTATAACTTGCATACAGCTTTGAACATCATAATATTTTGAGTTCATTCTTCGTCGTCCTCCTCTAACCATAAATGCGGTGATGGCACAAAAGTTCTTGGAGACTCAATCATGATTTCTCTTATAGGAGATTTTATATATTGAGAAACATCCTTTGATGCATTTATCTTTTGTGCTTTATATAGAGCATAATAATATTCTAAGGCTTGATTATATATGTATGGAATAATGCCTATACTTCCATTTCCTTTTGATATATCGTGTCCTTCTTTTTCATAATACCATTTTAAAGTTTTTAACATTCCACTATAACTATAATTATTTTCTTTTACATATCTTTCTGCAAGTTTTTTTGTAAGAATATGATTATAATCTTCTTTAAAAAGATTTCTTACATATTCAAAAAATGCTTCCATATCTCTTTCTTCTTTTGACATTTCTGATTGATGTTTTTCCCAACAAGAAAGATGTGCATATCTTCTTGCAGATACTTGTTTTGTAGGAATGTTTAGGTCATTGCGGTTAAAACGCTCGCCGCAATATAAGCATTTTACATAAGCAGCTTTCATACCTATTCCTCCATTTTTTTCTTATATAATCTATTATAACATAAAAAAAGAAAAAAGTCAAAGAAAAAATTCTTTGACCTTCTTCCTCAAATTATGTTTAATATTCAAACTCAGGTGATGTATATTATGTAGATTTCGGACTTAACTCGGCCAGAGTTTTTAAATCATCAAAAATAAGAGAAAGTGCTTCAACTTGTTCTCTTGAGCATTGGCTCATTTTTTGACCTCTACCTAAATACTTATCCGTTATTTGAATAATGCGGGGCTGGTAGAAGTTTTCAAATACATCACTTGAGTTACTTGCAATTAAATTATTGATGATATCTGCACAGCCTTTTGACAATTCATCAAAATCAAGTTCACTGGCAGTATCAACATAAGCATTACTACGAGTATCTGTAAAATACTCTTCTCCATCTTCTTTTGCTTGTTTATCTATTGCAACAGAGATGGCTTCAACCAGATTTTTATAAGTAAAATCTATGTAATCTGGAGTATATTTAAATCGAGAACCCGCCTCATAACGAGGAGTTCCTCTCATAAATAACTTTGTAGAAATATCCCCATCAGCATTGGAAACTGCTCTTGAGTAGCCAACAATATCACACATTCTTGCACAAACATTATTTGCTCTCTTATCAAGGGTGGGAACAATTTTATTAAATTGCTTGCCAGATTCATCAGTAAATGTTTTATCAGTTTCGTGAGAAATTATAACAAGACCATAATCCATTTGAACTATTGAACGAAGAGCTCTATCAAACTCTTTCTCAACTAATCCATAACCTTTACCATATGGAATATCACTTACACTGTCAACACCTGTGGTGCCATCTGCAAGCACTGTATTATCACATATATATTTTGAACAATAATCATATGCAATATCCGCAGTATCAACAATAATTGTTTCATACATTTCTTTTGCACGAGGGTCTTTTAACTGACGTAGAACTTTTTTAAACTACGCCCAAGTATTAATTGGCTGAGGTTTTACACCTGCCAAAGCATTATAACCTTTTTCAAATGCAAGTAAAAGAGCGTTAGGAAATTTTGATGCTATTGTTGTTTTACCTGTTTTCCATCCGCCATAAAAGAATACTGAGTATCCTCTTAAATCTCTACTTACTTGGTGTGGTTGTATATTAAAAATATCTATATCTGCCATATTATTTACTCCTTTCATCTTTTAACAGAAGAGGGGAAACCCTCTTCAAATTAAAAGTTAAAATCTCCATCAAGAATTGCGTTGTTCTTTGGAGCTGCCTTCTTTGAAGGTGTTGTTGGAGCTGCTGCAATGGCGTTACTCTTTTCATCAAATCTCTTCTGTACTTCAGCGAGAACTGTCTGTCTTGCCTGAGACATTTCTTTTACATCTTCAGCAGTAAGGACTTCTTCATCACCAAAGTCATATACAACTTTTGCTGTACCGGTAATGACATATTCACGAACTTTTTTATCATAAGTCTGCACTGCTGCTTCACCAAATGCTGACTCTTCTGTCTTTACAATTTTTGTGATTGAGCAATTAATTCTGCCCCAAACTTTTGTAAAGATAGGATTTGCAGGAGAAGCTTCAAAATCTTCAAAATATTTAATACCTGCTTCATTCTTTACTACAAATGTTGCTGGAATAATCTTAGGACCAAATCCAAAAACACAACCTGAAACATTTGCATAATCAGCATCAATATTCTTTTCAGGGTCTGCCTCAATACGAGTTACTTTTGTAATGAGCATATCTGTTGTAAACTTATGTTTTTCATCTTCATCCTCAGTGAAAACATTTACAAATTCACAGAAACCATTCTCATTTCTGAGAGCTGCAACCTTTGAACCGTCTGATGCAATAAAGTCATTAACTCCAAGAGATACTCCTGAACATTTAACCTTAAGTGCATTATCCTTTCCGCCAGTCATAACTGTCTTTTTTTCTGCGTTATCTATAATAGTCTTCAAGACATCATAAGTCTTGTTAGCCTTACCAGATGCATAAGTAGGTGTAACATAACTATAATGAACTGTTACAATATTAAGGCAATCTTCATCTGTTGCAATTTCAAGATTACCTGCAATATAAGTTGTACCAGGATGCTTTGAGTTCTCACCAGTTACTCTAACTGAAAGCTGGTCAAAGCCGCTACCTGTGCCATAAACATATCCTTCAATTTTCAATGAATTAATAAATTTTGCATTTTTCTTCATAAAATATTTTCTCCTTTAGTTCAACTTATTTTTTTCTCATTTTTTATCTTATATATTTATTATAACAAAAATTTTTCAATTTTTCAATGATAAGTTCCGTCCAAGGTCAGTTAGAGAATACTTTATAGGATTATTGCCTTCTTTATCAACATATCCATCTCCAAAAAGTTTGCGCATTGAACCAGAAACAGAACGACCAGAAACAAAGAGAGCTTCTGCAATTTCTTTTGAAGTGAAAATATTATTCATAGCCTTTTCATTTTCCTGCATAAAAATCAAAATTTTCTGACCATTTTCTGTTACTTTCTTACCAGTTTCTTCTCCATCAAGAAGGACTTTCCAGTAACGTCTAACCTGTTCTCCGTGAACTGTTTTAGTAATATCTTTATCAAACTCTTCAATTATTCTACCTACATAATCTAAAAATGATTCTCTGTCCGTCATAATATAATCTCCTTTTTTCTTTATTATAATTATATTATAACAAATTTTTTATTATTTTTCAAATAAATTATTATTCTTGTTCATCATCAAAAATAAATTCTTTTGCGTAGGGAAGTGTTCTTGCCCAATTAATAAATGATACACGCCATTCTGAGAGCTTGTGATTGCGGCGTTGACCTTTAGAACAAATTGCTCTAATTGTTTCATAATTAACAGTCCAAGTTCTTTTTTGTAACCAGCTTTCAGGAAGCCATCTAATAAGTTCTTTCCAATAACGAACATCTTTTGTTTCATTATATTGCTGTCTTAAAAATTCAAGTTGTTCAATTATGACTTCAGATAACATTCCTGTTGTATTTCCTTGAAAATACTCTAAATCTTCTTCAAAATCATCCGTTTCAAAACAATCAAGAGTAATTGGAGTAGAGGCTAATTTGTGCATTGTTGATGTACTATTAGCAACTGTTGCAACCTTATAGGTATCCATTTCTTTCCCGTCTAAGGATACGGTAGACGCTGACTATTTTTTACTTACTAAATAGTAAGGAGACCTTTTCGGTTTTCATAAGCTTCGTTTCCTAAAACTTAAATGCGTATCAATAGCATTCCTACTCTCCTGCCCGGAAGGCTTAGGAGATAGTCGATACAGGTAATATGTCACTTATTTTTTCATCATATTTAATTTCAATTAATTTAATATTATGCTATTTACAATAATCACGTTTCATTTGGTCATGCTTTTGTAAAATTTCAAAACCATCACTCCAAGAACCCTATGATTTTTTATAATGTTGCTATCCATTATATTCAATTAAATATTGAAGTTGTCCTTGATAAAAAACTGCGAAATCAAATCTTAATTTTCTTTTGTCTTGTAAATCAGGAAAAGTATATTGCTTTGCAAATTCTATGTTATTTTTAATTAAAAATTTTGTAATTTCTTGCTATCCTTTTGAATTTATGCAACCACAACTTTGAACTGAACCATCTCGTAAATGACTTCCTCTTGTGGTGAATATATTTCCACAATATTTACACTAACATTCCCATAATGCAATTTGTTGATTATCAGAACCATTTCTACGTAAAACTTTTATTCCATTATTTTCAAAATCTATCATATCAATGACATTTTTGGTTTCTTTTATTTTACAACCACAACTTTTTGTATGATTTGATTTTAAATTTCTTGTATCAACAATAGTTGTTTTCCCACAATCACAAATGCATTTCCATTTTCCTCCTTTAATATATTCAATAGGAGTAAGATAATTAAATTTTTGATTTGTTAAATCTTGTCTCGGTTTAGATTTTCTTTCCATATATAATCATTCCTTTCTATTATATATAAAAGATGTATCTATAACTTTATAAGATTTTGACACATATTTTCCCACGAGATTTTACCCTCGTTAGCATTAATCTTTTATTAATACCCCGATGATGAATCGGAAAAGTCTTTCATTGGCAGAAATTTTACCAATAGAGTGGAGCTGTTATGTCAACACAAACGAATATTTGTCTTAAAAATTTACGATGTTCTGGACCTGCTTTTATCAGACGTTGAGCCAAATCTATATCTTTTTCACCTATAATGTAATTATCTCCATCCCATTTGCTATCACTATTATTCCAGCTTGCAAGAGGGTTCCTCATTCCTCTAATAGCTCCTTCAAAATTTCCTACATAAGTACTCTCAAATTTCATTTCCTTGTAACTCCTTTTTGTGTATTTAATCCATATATATTACTTTGATAAGACTAAATCCAAAATGCTTCTTTTTCATTAAGTTGTTCAGGCGGACACTCTTCTAATAATTCAAAAGTAAAGTTCCAAACTTTATATTTTTGCATATTATTATATAAGGCATTAGTTGCAGAAGCATCTATTCCAAGTCCACATTTGCAATGGGCTTTCCACCTATCATCTATATTTTTACTTTGCCCTATATATTGTTCACCTGTAATTGTATTAGTTATTTTATAAATACCACAAACTATTTTTTTACCAAGAACTCTATTACATAAATCAGTCATTTGTTTTTGAAAATATTGAGTCCATATAAGTTTACTTAATACAACAGGTTTATGGAAAGAAACTTTTAATTTTTCCAACATTTCAACATCCGCCAAATCTTCATCTGAAATAGTTAATTTATAGAAATTAATTTTTTCTTTTTTCTATCTTTCTCTTACTTCATTTTCTGTTGCGGCGGCTAATGTATTTTTTAATTTTTTTATATCCTCATTTAATTTATCCTTTTCTTTTAAACCAATGCCTAATTCAGTAATTACTATACTTTTTTTATCCTATAGTTCTTGTAACTATTTAGCTTCCTTTTCCGCAGAATTTTTATAAAACTATATTTCTTTTTCGATTTTCTATTGCTCTTGTTCTGCTTTCTATCTTTGTTTTTTCATATTTTTAGTAATCTACTCTACCTAATGAGAAGCGTCAATAATTTTTTCACTTAGGTTTTTTAAATATCTCTATTGCTATATATTTAATTTTATTGTTCGTTTTGAACAATAAATAATAGCGATAATGCCGCATATAACGGCTAATATTCCACATATAATTGCTGCTATCTACATAACTATCACCTTTTAAAAAATGGGGTTAGATAGTTTTCTAACCCCATTTTTGTTTTTATATTGTTTATTATTCTGCGTCTGGATCGAAAGCTCTTCCTTCAGCTGTAAGCTGAACAAATTTAACTGCCTTATGGAGTCCTGTTTCAGGGTCTTCAATTTCAGCAGGAACACGAACCATTAGAGGTACAACATTCTTATCTGCATCTCTATGACGCTGAAAAGCTGAAGTAATAATACCATTTACTGAACGAGGTGAAAGCCCCGTTGCCTAAGCAATGTCATTAGCGGTGAAATCTTCTCCGTCGTGTGCTACTACAAAATCATAAACCAATCTACTATTTTCTTTAAGTGCCATAATAATTTTTTCTCCTTTTAATTAAATATTTTTATAATTTAGATGAATGTTTAATTTTCTCACCTTTATATATATTATATCAAAAATTTTTTGAAAAGTCAAATTTTTTTGAGATTATTTTTTATTCATCTTTATCTTACAATATTATTATATCAAAAATTTTTTCATTTTTCAATATATGACTGAATAAAATCTGCCTCTGATATAATCGGAATACCTTTGCTTTTTGCAGTTTTATTCTTTGATGAATTGCTATTTATATCATTATTGATAAGAAGTGATGTTTTACTGGTTATTGAATCAGATACTTTACCACCATTTTTTATAATTAAATCTTTTAATTCATTTCTATTTTTAAATGTTGTTAGCTTACCAGTGATAACTACAACCTTATCTTTTAATTTTTTATTTGTAATTGATTCCTCTTTTGTAATTTTCTTTGTTTCTATTGAGAGGAATGGAACAATTGAGTCTGCTTCTGTAAAATCGAAAGACTTCAATGCAGAATTCATTTCTGGACCGAATCCCGCGAGCAATGCAAAACTGTATTCTTTGTTATCCACAGCTTTTCTAAAATCTTCATAAGTATCAAATGTTTCAGCTAAGATTTTTGCAACTGAAACTCCTATAAGAGGAATACCAAGAGAAGAGATAAAAGCTGCAAGAGTTGTTTTTTTGTGTTCTTCTATTGAATTAAGAATTTTGTTTACCGAAGCTATTCCAAATCCAGCTTTTTTTACCCATTCACTTTTATGTAGACAAAGAGTAAAAATATCTATTGGACTTTCTACCCATCCCCAATCAATAAGTTTATTTAAAGTTGCTTTTGAAATACCTTTTATGTCTAAACCTTTCTTCCCGCAGAAATGGTCTAAACGATTAATAAGTTTTCCTTCACAGCTTGGATTTTGACATATTGCATTGAGAATGCCATTATCACTTGGTGTTATTGAAACTTCTCCACCACATATTGGACATATTGAAATTTCATCAAGAGCTGTTATCCCGCCGTGCTTTAAAATTTCTTCATAAGTCATTTTAGGTCCAGCTTCAAGAACTTGTGGAATAATCATATTCATTTTTGCGACTCTTAAAGGCTCCCCAACGTAAGAGCAATCTCCAAGAATATCTCTCATTACACTAACATTATGAAGTGAAGCTCTTTCAACAATAGAGCCATCTATATCTATTGGCTCAAAAACTGCAACAGGAGTAAGTACACCAGTTCTACCCATTGTCCAATTAATATATTTCAAACGAGTTTCATACATTTCATCATAAAATTTAAATGCTATTGCATTTTTAAAATGATGGTCTGTTTTACCTTTTTTCTCACCAAATTCAATGTCATTAAACTTAAATACATATCCATCAATAGGATAATGTGAATATTTTTTTCTTAGGTCATCAAGGTCTTTTATTGTAAGTGGCGGTGATGTTCCCCAAATATTATTACAAAAAATATAGGGAACGACTGTAAAGCCTACCTCTTTTAAAAAGGTTAATCTTACAGTGAAAGTTACACTTTTAAGCCCTTCAATTAAATCCCAAGCGATAAACTCAAGATTTCTTTTTGAGCACTCTTCTGCGGAAAGGAGTCTTATACTACCTGCCGCAAAATTACGAGGATTTTTATATTCTTTTTGAAACTTCGCAAAGTTTGAAATGTTACAAATAATTTCTCCATCTACTACTACTTTTCTATCAGTAATAGATATTTTTTGAGGAATATTTTTTATTACACGAGCATTGTGTAAAATATTTTCCCCTTTTTTACCATTTCCTCTTGTTTCTGCTCTTGTTAAAACCCCATTTTCATATGTCAATGAACAGGTAAGCCCATCCATTTTAAACATCCCTACATATTCCTGTCCTTCCAGAAATGCTTCGATATCAAGTGGTTCTTTTGTTTTATCAAGTGATAGCATTAAGTGTTCGTGCTCAATAGGTTCAAGTTTTGAGACAGTTTGATAAAAGATATTTTGAGTAGGGGAATTAGGATAAACAATTCCTTTAATTCTTTCCCATTCTTTTACAGTAAAATACATATCGTCCCAAGCTTGGTCTGAGATAAGGGGCTCCCCCTTTTCATAAAAATCAGTATAATAATTTAAAAGGTCAATTAATTTTCTGATTTCATCTTGGGGGATAGCATCTATTGAAGAATAAAAGTCTTTAAAATGTGTTGGTACCATTCTTATAGACTCTTCTCTGCTAACAAAATCCATATCTATTTCCTCATTCCTTTTTATTTTGTATAATTTATTATAACAAAAATTTTTATAAAAAACAAACAGAGGCGTTTAAGCCTCTGTGTTATTTATTATATATTTACCATCTATATTAAGAATTTGAACTGCATTGCCATAATATTCAACCCAAGTATTGGGAGTATGATATTTTGATAAAAGTTCTTCTGCTTTTTTTAAACAATTCACCCCTATATTTATATTGCAATTTTCACAATGTAAATGCCAGGGGGTACGGCCCCATTCATCAAGATGAAAATGAACTTTTTCTTGACAAGTAGGACAATATAACATTTTTGACATTAAAACTTTACCCCCGATTGAATATTTGATTTTATCATTATATTACCAAAACTTGTTCTACTTAATAAAGGAAGTTCTGTGGCAGAAATGCATATAGAATTAGGTTTACCGATTAATAAAATATTATCAGTAGGCTTTATAATTGTAGCTATTGCAATCTCTCCATAAACCATTGTAGGTTTATAAATAACAATACCTTTTCCTGCTCTACCTTGGATAGTAAACTCTTTAATTGAAGTTTTCTTTCCATATCCTTTAGTTGAGATAATTCCAACTTCATCTGACTCAGAAGCAATTGGCAATCCTGCGATAAGTTCATCACCATCATCAAGTTTAATAGTTTTTACACCTGCCGCAATTCTTCCAACAGAATTAACAAGTTTAGACTCAAAACGAATTGCCATACCTTTTTTAGTGATAACAAGAATTTGTTCTTCATTTAAAAATTCAACATTTACTATTGAATCTCCTTCATTTATTTTGATTGCCGCAATTCCTGTTCCTCTTTTTACTTTTGTATATTCTTCAAGTAATGTTTTTTTCATTAAACCCTTTTTTGTAAAGAATACTACATATTTTGCAGTTAAGCTTCTTGCAAGAGATGTTATTGCAATGATTTCATCATCTGCGTCTATTTTTATAAGAGTATTAACATTAATACCTTTTGATGAATTTGTTCCAACAGGCACATCATCAACTATCATCTTAAACATTTTTCCTTTACGAGAAAAAAGTAAAAGATTATCAATAGTATTAGTTGATATGGTAGATAATATAGCATCATCTTTTGTTTTTACGCCTTTTCCATTTTTTCTTTGAACCTTAAAGTTACTTACAGGAACTCTTTTTATATCTCCAGTTTGAGAAAGAATAACTACTACATCTTCAGGAATAACTTCTTCAATGATTTTTTCTTCTGGCTTTATATCAATTTGAGTAAGTTCAGTTCTGCGGGCATCACCATATTTTTTAACAATAGTTGCAAGTCTATCTTTAATAGTGATTATTTGCTCTTCTCTGTTACTGATAATATTGTTCCATTTTTGAATGTTATTATTAAGTTCTGCTTTTTCATTATTGAGTTCTACTCCTTCGAGTTTTGCAAGACTTGCTAATCGCATGGCTAAGATAGCTTTTGCTTGGTTGTCGGTAAATTGATAAGTTTTGATAAGTAAAGCCTTTGCGACGGAAGCAGATTCAGATTTTTTAATAAGAGCTATAATGTCATCTATGTTTGCTATTGCTTTGAGAAGTCCTTCAACAATTTCCCTTCTTTCCAATGCCTTTTCCAAATCAAAATTAATTTCTTTTAATAAGCATTTAATATTATAATCAATGTAAATTTTTATGCAATCTTTTAAATTAAGTTCTGTTGGAACTTTATCAACAAGAGCAACTTGATTATAACTAAAAGAACTTTGAAGATTTGTTTTTGCAAACAATTTATTAATAATGTTTGCAGGATTAACTCCTCTATCACATTCTACAACAATTCTTATTCCTTTTTTATTAGATTCATCTCGAATATCATTAATACCTTCTATTTCTTTTGAATCTGCAATTTCACCAATTTCTGTCATAAGATTCTCGATAGTTGTGCCATATGGAATCTCTGTAAAAATAATTTTTTGTTTATCTATTTCATATTTACTACGAATCTTTACAGTTCCATGACCAGTTCTCATAATTGTTGGAATATCATTTTTATTAATGATTATACCGCCTGTTGGGAAATCTGGTCCAGGAAGCATTGGTTCTTTTCCATCGAGATAATCATATATTGCGGTTGCTACTTCATTTAAGTTATGAGGTGCCCAAGAGCAAGCCATAGCAACACCAATACCACTATTTGGGTTACAAAGAAGATTTGGAAAAATTGCAGGGAGTGAAACAGGCTCTTCTGTTGTTTCATCGTAATTAGGAACGAAATCAACATTATTTTTCTTTAAACCCTGTAACATTCCGTCTTCTGTTAATTTAGAAAGTCTTGCTTCTGTATAACGAGGTGCGGCAGGACCATCTCCCGCCTGATTACCAACATTACCATGAAAATCTATAAGAGGGTAACGCATCACCCAATCTTGAGCAAGACGCACCAATGCGCCGTAAATAGATGAATCACCATGAGGATGATAAGAACCCATTACATCTCCAACAATTTTTGCACATTTTACATGAGGTTTATTATTAGTTCTTCCTCCTGTAAAAGCTCCATATAAAATTCTTTTTGCTACTGGTTTAAGACCATCAACTACATTTGGGATGGCTCTATCTGTATTTACTGAAACTGCATATTCAATAAAATTTGTACTTAATTCATTTATTAATTCATTTGACATTCTCTTAACCTCCCAAGTGCGTTTTCCATTTGTTCTTCCCAATGACTTTGTAATATTTTATAATTTTCTTTGCATTTTTTACAATCTCGTAATTCTAAACATTTATCACAATCAGGGTATTGTTCTGGCGCATGTTTTAATAAATAATTAATATAATCTATAATTTCATCAATTAATTCTTTTTTATCTTCAGTCATAGCGAGCCTCCTTACTATGCTGTTGAATAAATCTTTTTCTTGGAATAATTTGAGTACCCATTAAATCATCAAATAATTTATTAGTTGCTGCAACATCTTCCACGGTTATTTGTTTAATAATTCTTTTATCTGGATCTACTAAAATTGAAGTCTCATCTGGTGACATCTCTCCTACATGTTATTCCATTATCACTAATGGCACTGACTATTTCTTACCCTCTCTCTAACGCTTTAACTGAGATCTTAGGGTGCTACCATTTCCATCTCTGTATCAATAAGAGATGTACTCCCCGACAAAAGGGATAGTCGATACAGGTTTAAACTACAATATTTTTCCAATTTTGATATGACCAAACATTTGTAAATGATCCTTTAGTTAAAAGATGTTCATAATCTGCATATACATCAGATAATTTTTCACCATTTTTTCTTCTTAATCGAATATTTTTTACATCCTATTCAGTTAATCTGGATCTTCCATTTTGAGAACCTTTGTTTGCCGTATCATGTAAATGATATTTTTTATTCTATGGAGTGTAAACTTCCATCATTACAGAAGTCCAAGTGTTACCTTTCCAAATTTTAGAAAAACCACTTTCTCCAATTTTATCTTTATACAACTAATAAACTTCTTTTTTTCTTTCAAGATTATCATATCTGGTTCTAATATCTATAACATCTTCTTTTGTTAATTTATGTCTTGGGTGACTATCACCTTGATTATCTTCTCCACCAGCAGTCATATTATAACCAGCATGATAAGTATTATATTTTTCAATATAATATTTTTCTTTCTATCCCAATTCTTCTGAAGAACACTATTCAAGTATTTCAAAAGAAAAATTTTCAATACCATATTTTAAAATTGCTTTGTATAAAGATTTATTTTTTTCTCTATTCCAATTATATGGATTTTTATGATATTCCCATCTGTCCTCAATATGAGTAGATAATCCAATATAACTATGATCATTCACTAAATTTGTAATTTTATAAATTCCTATCACTTTATTTTATCTCCTTTAATTTTTTGGAGATAATATCGTAGTTTTTTCCCACGAGATTATCTTCTATATATTATAAAAATTTCACATTTCAAATTATCCTAAAATGTCTAAAAAAAATTTTTAAATAGAAGACTACCTCGTTAGCTGTCTTTATAGACAACCCCGCTGATTAGCGGAAAAGTAGCTAAGGGCCAGACTAACTCTTACCCTTTCAAGCGATTAACGAGATATTTTTTTCCTTTATGATGAGTTCTATATTCTTCAAGTTCTGCATCGTTTTTTAAATAGATATAAGTATCTTTACCCTCTGTAATTTTATAAAGAGGAGGGACGCCAGCATAAATATATCCATCTAAAATTAATTGTGGACAAAATGTCCATATAAAAGTATAAAACAAATTTTTGATATGGCTCCCATCTGAATCAGCATCTGATTCAATAATAATCTTACCATATCTTAAATCTTCTTTATTATATGTAAGTTTCATTGTTTTTGGGTCAATAATTAAACCAAAAGCATCAATCATTGTCATAATTTCTGCATTTTTTTGAATTTTATCAAGTGTAGCTTTTCTTACATTAAGAATTTTTCCGCGGACAGGCATAACCGCAACAAATTCATTATTACGAGCCAGTTTCAAATTTCCTGAGGCCGAGTCGCCTTCAGTCACATATATCTCGCATTTCATGCGATCCTTAGACCAGCAATCCGCAAGTTTACTATCAAATTTAAGGGCTTTTTGTTTCTTTTTATTTTGTTCTCTTGCTTTGTCTCTTGCCTTCTTTGCAGCATCTCTTGCTTTTCGTGCGGCGGTTGCTTTTTCAAAAATCAGTTTTACATCTTTCTCATTTGTTTCAAACCATTTTCTTAATGATGATGCAATTGCCGCAGTGAAGGGTGACATATCAATTTTCACAATTCTTGATTTTGTCTGCGCATCATATGATATACCAGGGGCAGTTAAATTAAATGCAATAAACATTCCTTCTTGAATATCATCGCCGCCTAAATTTTCATCTTTTTCTTTTAACCATTTTTTCTCTTTAAAAAACTTATTAAATTCTCTGGTTATAATAGTTTTTATTTGAGTAATGTGCGGACCTGAGTCAGTTTCTCCTGTATTGACATAAGAAATCATATTTAATGAATATTTTGATGTATAGGTAAGAACCATATCAAGTTTATTTTTTCCTGCATCAAAATTCATATTCATACGAGAATTTATAATTTCAGTATCATTTACTGCATCATCAACTAAATCATTAAGTCCATTTTTTGATGAAAATGTTTCTTTTTTATTGTCTATTGTTAATTCAATAGTTAAACCAGGACATAAACATACAAGAATATGAAATAGTTCTTTTAATTTATTAAAATCTGCATTTTGATGCGTAAAAAATTCTTCTGATGGTTGCCATCTTACATATGTACCAGAAGGTTCTTTGCTTTTGTCAATTTTTCTATTAACAAAAACACCTTCTTCAAAAAAGATGCTTTCTGTCATTCCATCTCTGAAAGTTTCAACTTCCATTTTATGAGATAAGAAGTTTACAAGTTTACAACCAATACCATTTAAACCAAGAGCGGTACCTTCATATACACCATCATCAGAAAATTTACCTGATGTATTAAGTGTATCAAAAGCCGCCTGAAGAACTGTTTTTCCATCTTCTCTTAATGAATTGACAAGAAAACCTTGCCCATAATCTCGAACCATATAGCTAATATCGCCTATTGTATCAATTTTTACCTCAATAAGATTTCCATGTCCTGCTTTAAATTCATCAATAGCATTAGATACAACCTCAATGACAAGTTGAGTTGAATATTCTGTACTTCCGCAGTAAACACCAGGTCGAAGTCTGGTAAATTCGAGTGGTGAAAGGCTTTGTATGCTATTTTCATCATATAGCTTATTTGGCATTTTTACTCCTCCAAAATCTTTATTTTTAATCTTTCTTATATATTATAACAAAAATTTTCATTTTTTTCAAAGATTTGTAGAGAGGGGTCTAATTTTACTCTATTTTCAAGAATTGTTTGCTTAAATTTCTTTCCATTTCCCTGTGCAAGAGCGTCAGATAATTCATTTCCTATTATGCCTGAATGACCAAGGATTTTTTTGAACTCTATTTGACTTATAAAAAATTCTTTGTTATAATATAAATAGAGGGATTTGAATATATTATAGTTTTCTATTATTTTATTTTGGCTATTTTTCCAGCCATTATTACACCAAGTATATATCCAAGAGGAGAGTGCGTTTATACAATATGCTGAATCTGAATAAATTGTTATAGGTTCATTTTTATGATATTTATTTTTTATTTCAAATGTTCTTAATATTGCCATTAATTCCATTTGATTATTGGTTACTTTTGTGGAAAATTGCTGACAACAACAACCAATTAAAGTTTCGTTGTCATCAAAAATAGTTATTCCATAGCCGCCGCAACTATTATTTTTTAATTTATGAGATGAACCGTCTGTATAAAAATGTAACATAGTTAAAACTCCTTTGTTAATTTATTATATATTATAACATAAATTTTAATAGTTGTCAAATAAAAATAAGATATTGCTGCTGTTGCAGCAATATCTTATTTATTATAATATTAATTTTTTATATAGCAATTGTTTTCAAAGAAAAAGAATAAGATGGTTGTATAAGTATCAAAATGTTGAATATTATTTATCCTATTGAATTTCATTTGTTGGGTTATATAATATTGGAGTAGATATTTCTTTGCGTGGAACAAAATCTGTAAAATCAGGAGTATAAGAAGAAGACTTTGGACTCCAAACTAATTGATTATTTAAATATACTGCTTTCACATCAAGATTTCCTAATTTTAAATTTGGAATATCATTAAAAATCATTATATCACTCCTATGCAACAATTATATATAAAATATTTGGATTTATCTCATTATTATTTTTTAAATCATCATACTCTTCTTGAGTTATCTTTTGCATAGACATATAAGTTGAACCTTGCAATTTTAATTCTCCTGTATCTTGAATATGATAAAAACTGGTATGAGATATCTGTCCATTTTTATTAAATAAAGAATATTCTTCATTTAAAGTTTCTACAACAGGATAATAACTATGATAATTAATTGTTAATAATCCATTAAAATCTGCATTAAAATTTACATCTGTATAATCTCCTGTCCCAAAAACATAAAAAGAAGATGGAGAATAATTATATAAAAATTTTGTAGGTGGATAATATTCATTATCAGATGGGTATTCTTTCTATGATTCATTGCTTTCCACAGGGCTTGAGGGTAGAGAACGTGGATATATAGGGGCTATTTCCTATAAATTTGGAGCATTATATAAATTATTAAAATTATTTATGTTATTTATTAAATAAGTGCTATTTAAAGATAAATTTCCTATTTGTAATTCATTAATTTTAGGATAAATCGTATAAGCATAAGGATTTGCGTTTGATTTATCTAAATTTAAAACATAAGGATTGTTGAGAGATGTATCAAATAGAGTAGTATAAAATGCTGAATTATCTAAATATAAGGCTTGGACATCTTCTAAATTATAGAAGGCATTTGTATCATATGAGGCATTTGTGTTTTCTGTTTGTAAAAAACTGCTATATGTTCCAAATTTAAAAGATACATTTACAGAATCATTATTTTTTATTGACATAAAAATTCACTCCTTTTATAAACAAGCGGGTTGTATATTTTTACACAACCCGCATTGTATTTTTATTATTTTTTTACAATTTTTATTTGTAATTTATCAATAGGTTGATTAGATTTGCCTCCTGCATATCCATCATCATTAATTGTGTTATAGCTCTTTACCCAAGGTAGATAATTAGTTGATGCAGTTGTAGATACTCTATATTCAACTTCATATCCATTTACCCCTTCAAGAGTGGCTTGTACCCAAGCAATATCTTTACCAAGTATTCCAGCATAATCATTTCTATCATAAACCCAAGGTAAATAATTTTGCGATGTTGTTGTTTTTACTCTATATTTAATATGACCTTTTGTGGTTCTCATATAGATGCCTTGAATTGTCTTATTTTCAAGACCAGCATAATCTTCTAAGTTCTTAACTTCGGGGAGCCATCTACCACCTGCATAAACTTGATAATAAATATCTGGAGCAGAAATTTTTGTTTGTGAAGTAGAAGAACTCGTTGATTTTGTAGTGGATGTAGTAGTTGAGGTCTTTTTACCATCCCACCAAGGTCTAAAGAAAGAATATACATCTGAACTGTTTAAATATCTTGTCTTTCTTTTAAAGCTTGATGTCGCCGCCCAATTATTTCCATATCCATCTACATTTCCTTCTAATGTAGTAATTTCATTTCCATTTACTTTTTCTACAATTCCTATATGACTTGCAGAATATTTATCAATAGGATTAGTAAATGAAGCATATTTAAACATAATTAAATCGCCAGGGACAGGAGTCTTCTTTCCTTTAAGGAACCATTCTCCATATTTACCATTATCATTTCTGGCATTATCAGAGGCAAAACTATAAATTCCGCCTTGATATTTTCCAATAAAGCCACAATCTTTCATAATTGCGGAAACTGAAAATGCACACCAATCATACACTGCGCCAAGTCCAAGTTTGGTTTTACATACATATTTACCATTTTTTCCAATATAAGTGCGGGCTTGATTTAAAAATGTATCCTTATCGCTTACTTTTGTAGATGAAGTGGTTGTTTTTGATTTTAATAAATTACCATCATATAAATAATCTAAATCAACATCCCCAGTTATACCACTAATTTTTCCTGTCCAATTATATTGCCAAATTGAAGCATCATATCTTGGAGCTTTTGCATCTGGGCCTGCAAACCATACTTTATAGGCTTTCATATTATTATATCCGCCTAATTTATTCTACATCCAATCAACATTTGTATAAATTACAGGAGTATAACCTGCGGCTTTAATTCTCTACAAGAAAATAATTGCACATTTTCCCCAATTAGGAATTTTACCAACTCTTTTTGCATATCTTTCAGAATCTTCTTCTAAATCCAATGCAATAAATTTTACATATTGCTTATATTCATTTGCTATTCTAATAGCAAAATCAGCCTATCCTTTTGCAGTCTATTCATCTACAAAATAACCAAAATGATAAATTCCAAATGGAATATTATTTTTTACACATCCATTGGCATTTTGATGAAATTGACTATCAGTTTGACTTGGTAAATCTGAGCCAAATGTACTTCTAAGAATTGCAAAGTCTATTTGAGATTTTACTTTTGCCCAATTTATACTTCCTTGAGAATATGAAACATCAATACCTTTTAATGCCATTATTTATTTTCCTCCTTTACTTCAGGGAGTCCCGCAATAGAGGTCATAAGGCTTAATACTGATGCTACGGCTGCAACAGAGGCAACTGTAAGCCAGTTAATATCACTTATCGCCATTCCTACTGCGACAGAGCCAACAAAAGTTTGTGCAAATGTTTTAATTGCTCTTGTTCCTGCGGCTTTCCACCAATCTTTTGACCATAATTTATTCATATAGTTACCTCCTTTAAAGATAAAAAATATTCTTTAGAGATTTTTTCTCTAAAGAATATAAAAAATTATAAGATTATTTTAATTGTTTTTGTCCCGAAGATGTCCTTGAATTAATTGCTTAATATTTTCAATATTTATTGGAGCACAACAAAGAGCTTCACAAGAAACGTTAAACATAAGATCATATCCTTCTGTAAAAGTATCTGTAAGATGAGTATGTCCATGAATTGAGTAAGTTTTACTTGTATCATAATTGCCTGTAAGTTGCGGATAATGAGTAAGTAAAAAAGTATTCTTGCCTTTCTTAACTCTATATCCAAACTGAATATCTTCAATATTAGAAATGGTACTATATATTTTTAATTTTGCATCAGTATCGTGATTACCAATAGCGAGCCTAATTTTCCCATTAAGTCTTTTTATAAGAGGAATTGCATCATTGATATCTCCAAGCGCCATATCGCCAAGATGATAGACAATATCATTAGGTTGGACAAGTGAGTTCCATTTTTCAATTATTCCTTCATTCATTTCTTCTACTGTTGAAAAACATCGTGGCTGTAGAATAAAATCTTTATTATGATTAAAGTGAGTATCTGAAATTATCCAAATATTATTCATATATCTGCCTCCTTTATATATTATGAGAAAAGAGCTTCTCTTAATGCATCATATGTGTAAATTTGAGAAAAACCTTCTGAAACTGTGGGAGAAATATAACTATAATACATATTTTTAACAGCATTTGGTGGGACAAAAGTTAATCCTGTTCTTTGATTATTGCGGTCAAGGCACATCTCTAAAGGAGTTTTTATTTCAATAGCAATAGCTTTTTCATATTCTGAAATATGTTGTAATAAAAAAGTTCTTGAATTAGGGCTTACTGAAGTTTGGTCTGCAATAACATCAAATCCTTCTTTTAATGCCTTATTGATAGAGTTCCAAAAAATTTGATATACTTCATTTTCGTGAGAAAAATATTTTTCTCCATCTTTCAATAAAGAAAATCTGATTGTATCTCGAGAAATAATCTTATAAGGATGGTCAGGAAAATATTTTGGGAAAATTTCTTTAGCAAAAGTAGATTTACCTGACCCAGGCGCACCACATAATACATATAAATTACTCATTCATATACCTCCTGTTGTGCAAGTTTTCCTCTGAAAATTCTATATGGTTCTTTGCGGTTGCCATCTTCATCAAAATTACCATATTTCATTTCCAGTTGGAAATCTTCATAATTATAATCACTATACATAGAGCGAATTTCTACATGGTTTCTTTCACATCCACAATAAATGCAATAGAGATTTTTAAGATGTCCTGCTTCTCTATATTTGCCAATTTTTCTGGGAACTGCAATTCCTTCTCTACCACATTTTGTACAAAACATTTTAGAAATTGTATATTTACCATTTCTCATTGAAAAATACTTCCTTTCTTTTTTATTGTAATTATATTATAACAAATTTTTTATAAAAAATCAAGACAAGAGTTTTTCCTCTTGTCTTGAAAAATTTATATAATAAAATTGCTTGTATTTGGTGATAAATCTTTTAAAGGGGTTGCTCCTAACTATTTAAGAATGGAAACGAATTAGGAACTCAGGAGATACACATTTAAAAGATTTTGTACCATCAAAAGAGCGGAAAATTATTCCTTCTCTCATATCTCCATCTATTTTTGATTTTTCTCTATTGACATAATTTCTTAATGTTTCAAGATTATCTGGAAGTACATAATCTTCATTTACAATTGGTACGCAAGGGATTCCATATTGTGATAAAAATTTATCCATTTCAACAGAGTTCCATCTTCCTTCAGTAGAAGTGATAAAATTAAATGCTGCAAAATCGTGCCCTTTCATATGATAGTCTCTCTTTTGGATAGAAGCACCAAAAGTTTCACCTTGAATAGTTACCCAATCATATTCAGGCTGTTTATTTAAAATGTCAGTAAGTTTTTGCTCAATTTCATATTTTTCTGCCATTTCAACATAAACATTAGAATCATAGAAACATTTTTTATCAGGCTTATCAAAAACTACATTTCTTGAACATATAAAAAATTCATTCTTTTTAAATAAGCCCTTTCCTCTTTTAAGAGTAAAAGTTGTACTTGTGCCATCAATTTTCTCAGTAGCAATCCAAGACTCTTTTGTACCAAGTAAAAATGGTAGATTTTCAATTCTTTCTTCATCTGTTTTTGTAACCCAAGCAGGCCACCCTGTTTTAATATCTTTCTTTTTTCCGAAGAAGAAGAATAGTAATGTCTTACCCCAACTTTGTTTCATAAGCCATTTGAAAATTTTTAGGCGGAAAAGCTTTGGATGGCGTTGTGCCATTTTTTTATATTTATCCATAGAATTAGCTTTTCTTTTGTTATCTTCTGGGATTGCATATGTTACTTCAAGTTCTTTTGTTAAAAAACGTGATTCATCATTAAGGTCGTGGCGACCATGGTCTCCTGACCCTGGATCCCATACAGAACCATCTGCTTGAATTTCCCATCCGAATTGAGCTACTGACATAAGAAGTCCTTGTGAAATTGATTTACACATTTTTTGTGTTTTGATTTTATAGTGCTTTGAAGCAAGAAACTCCATATCTGAAAAAGGCGGTTTCTCAGGAAGCTGAGAGTCAATTTCAAAATATACTGCTGGGTCACCTGCTTTAAACTCTCCTTTTCCTACTACAATAGTCCAACCACCAACGTGAGCAAGTTCTACTCTGTCATAGCCAGGAATAGGAGTAACTTTATCAATTTTTACAAGATATGCAAGTTCTCTTTCTTGGTTTTTGTTTAACATTTTTAAGCCTCCTTTATACAATCTGAGGTATTAACAATATATTCTTTGCCAGCAAGATGTCTTTCATATTCAATAGCATCTTCAACATTTGTAAAAAGACTTCCATCTGTGGCTTCCCATTCTGCATTATGAAGAGTGAGTCTTGCCTTAAGTTTATTTTTTTCTGTTTTGCTTTCAAACTTGCCTTCTCTATTTACATAATCTTCGGGGATGAGCTTTGAAAGTTTAACAATTACCCAAGCGCCACTGGGTCCTGTCTTTGATGCTATATACGGGTCAAAAATCATTGCTGTGCGGTCTTGATAAATTGCACAGACCTCAACAAATTCATTTCTGGCAGTATAAAACATTCTCATATAGAAAACTCCTTTTTTATTTATTTTTTATTGTATATATATTATAACAAAAATTTTTAAAAAAAAACAATGGGAGAATTTTAGGACCATATATAAAAACAATTTGATCCAATGTAAAAAATTTATTTATTATATTTTTTATTCTTCGATGAAGGAGTTGATTTTATGTCAAAATTAATTGATTTAACGGGACAAAAATTTAATCATTTAACGCATTTTAATAATTAAAAATTGAAAATTTAATTTTAGAAACAACAAAATTCCGAGTAATGTAATGTTACTCGGAATTATTATTTAGTCTTTTTTAGACATATTATTTAGTATATTTTCAAGAGAGGTTCCACGAAGCAGCTTATTGGTAAAGTCTGCAACAGATTCATCTTGAGCGATAGCATATGGAGCGATAGCACTTGCAGCATCAGTAAGGAGCTGAGCGTTTGCTTTTGCGCTAATGGCTTCGATAAGTCCAGGCTGAATTGCTCCAAGAATTTCTTTAATTGTATCAGCATATGCTTGCTGCTTAGCCTTTTCAATTTCAGCAAGTCTTGCAAGTTTTTCTGCTTCAACAGTGTCATTTTCTTTTCTACGAGCAACTTCCGCAGTTTGAATAGCATTAAGAACTTCCTGCATATCCCTACGAGCTTGGAATCTTGCGGCTTCAAGTTCATCTTTCTTTGTGGTTTGAGCAGCATCATTAGCAAGTTTTGTAAGTTCAAATTCTTGCTTAAGAGCCAGCTGTTTCATATTAACTTCGTGATTACATTTGTTTTGTCTTTGCTCACTTTCTGCAATTTCTTTAACAATATTTTCACGAGCACGAGCATTATCCAGCTTTAACTTTTGGAAAACAACATCTCTTTGGAACTCATCGAGTTCTTCCTGATATGCATTATCAAAATTAAGATTAATAATATCTACCTCTGTTACAAGCATACCATTAACCTTAAAGAGTCTTCCTTCTTCCTTTTTGCCTTCTTTAATATCAAGAACTGCATTTCTAATAACAGTAGTATAATTTGCATAGAGGGTATTAAAATCATATCCTCTAACAGTTCTTTTAACCAGAGAACGCATATTATCAGATAGATATTTTACATAATTTTCAATAGCAAACCAATCTTTCTGATATTCTTTTTGGAAAGTTACCCAATAATTAAGATGAATAGATACATCAATACCATCAGAAGTTTGAGCTTCAATTATATCAGATACCCTATTATTAGCAACTCTTAGAAAAGCTGTTGTAATAGTTTTATCATCAGACTTAGGAGTTCCACAGCTGAACTTGATAGCTTCCACGGTTTCATCATAGTCAAGCAGACGAGTTGCGGGACCCGCAATTACTTCACGCTTACCTGTTTTAGATGTTACATTGATTGCATAGCCAGTCCATACATCAATAGAAACTACACCATCATATTTAGTATCAAGAGTAATGGTTCTGGGTTTTGTATAACTTACACCACGAGAAATGTTGGCATTTGCTTCAAAGATTGCCAGAGTAGCTTCTTGGTCTCCAGTAGAGTAAAAGTTTTCAAGAACATCAATAGGATTACTGAGTAGTCCTTTATTTGCGGCTCTTGTCATAGCCTTTTCAGAAAGGTCGCTATTATATTTTACAACTTCCGCATTGTTAGGATACATCAGAGAACACTCTTTAGGAGTAAGTTTTCTCTTAACCACTACTTCTGTGCGGGGGTCTGGTAGATACATACGAGGGCCTTTAATTGTAGTAATTGTACCAGTGAGTCGGTTAAGAATATAACGACCTTCGCCTTCAGGGATAGCAATAGCGTGATGCATATACTTTCCATCATACTGAATCATTGCGTGTTCAGGTCTTGGGTAATAAATCATTTGGTCATTACCAGTAATAAAGAGTTCTTCACCTATTGGGTGATGTACTTTCTTACCATTCTTTACTTCATCATATTCTGCAATTACTTTTACATAGATGCCGCTGATTGGAGAAAGTTCAAGTGCTCTGAATATATATCCACCTTTTGGGGCAGATACAAATGTTTCAGTTGGCTTAGGAAATACCACAGATGGACCGTGGATATATCTCTTTTCTCCATCTTCATCTTTCAAAATTGCGTATTCCAGTCTTTCAAGAGTAATAGCGTCTCTGACATATGCGCCAGTACCTGCTCCATTTTCAGCATTAACTGGGATTACTTCAATTCCTGTTGGCGGAATGTAGAAAGAAACTTCTGTTCCCTTAATAACAAGAAGTTGTCCTACAAAGTAATCTTCCTGTTTTGCTTTTACTTCATTACCCTCTGCATCAATCATTGTGCCTTCTGCATTACTTTTCTTTGCGGCTTCTGCATCATAAACTCTTGCAAGAAGATATTGGTTAGAACGAAGTCTATGTCCTCTAATTACACGAGTCATCTGACCTGGAAAAAGGCTGAAAGATGTCGGGCCAGGAATATTTATTTTATGTCCAATTTCAAGTGTTGGGCTGTTTACTGCTTTTGCTGCTTCAGGATGAGAACCGTCTTCCGCAGGATTTTTAAGTACAATGTACCAACCTTCAGGAGCAGATACAAAAATCTGTCTTGCTTTTTCAAAATCTTGAGTTTCATTAAAACGCTTTGTTTTAGCATCAAATATTACAAGATTTTCCTGTGCGGAAATAGTCATAGTAATGGGGCCTGTATAAGTTTTTATCGCACCATTAGTTTTAGATTGAAGGAAACAAAACTCATTAGTAGAAAGGACAAGGTCTCTTTGTCTATTCATTGGAGCCTGTTCCATATAATTATCTTCATTATATCTTGCCATAACTATTTATTCCTTTCTTTTTATTTTTTATTTTATGTATATATTATACTTTAAATTTTTAAAATTTTCAAATAAAAAGTGCTTTAAACTTTGGCAAAAATAATATTAGAGTGAAGTTTAAAAATCTTAATTTTTAGCAAAGGTCGAAAATAGATAAAATGAGAATTTAATTTTTTATATTATATGTATAGGAGAAATCATATATATTATAATAAAAAATTTTATAGTAAAGGAGATAAAAGGATGGCAGAACAAAAAAGAAAAATTTCGTATGGTATTAACTTTGAGGTTAATGATGCGGAATTAAAAAAATTAAAAAAACAATTAGAATAGTTGCAAAAATTATCTGTTGTTAATTATGCAAATCAACAAGGTATTTCCTTAAATAATCCTGCAATAGCAGAGAAACAAGCTAATGACTTAACAAGATTAAAAAAAGATGCTGCTGAATTTTAGCGATTAATGAGATTAGCTTATAATCCAAAAACTAATAGTTATAATATTACTAAATTTAATACAGCATTAGAACAAAGTGGATTAAATGTAAAATTATTTAGAAAAGAAATGCAAAAAACTGCAGAAGGAAGAGCTGTATGGGCAGCTCAAACTCATGAACTTACAAAATTTAATACTGAATTAAAACAAAGTCATAAATTATTAGATGCATTAGGAACCACTTTGGCAAATACTATAAAATGGACAATATCTTCTTCTATAATGCAAGGAGTTACTCGTTCAATTTCTTAGGCGTATGGATTTGCTAAAAATTTAGATAGTGCTTTAAATGACATTAGAATAGTAACAGGAAAATCTGCTGATGAAATGGCAAGATTTGCAGAAAGAGCTAATGCAGTAGCAAGTAATCTTGGGAAGGGCACGAATGATTATACAAGAGCTGCATTAATTTATGCTCAACAGGGCTTAGGGCAGAAAGAAATTGAAGAAAGAACTGCAATTACATTAAAAACAGCAAATGTTACAGGACAATCTGCCGAAGAAGTTTCAGAGGAATTAACTGCCGTTTGGAATGGTTATAAAGTTAGTGCAGCATAGGCAGAATTGTATGTAGATAGATTAGCAGCAGTTGCATCTACAACTGCATCTAATTTACAAGAATTATCAACAGGTATGAGTAAGGTTGCTTCAGCTGCCGCAACGTTAGGGGTTGGAGAAGATCAGCTTGCTGCGCAATTATCAACTATTATATCTGTTACTCGACAAGCTCCAGAAACAGTCGGTACTGCATTAAGAACAGTATACGCAAGAATTACTGATATTAAAGCAGGGTTAGATGAAGATGGAGTTACTCTTGGAAAATACTCAGGAGATATGGCAAAAATTGGTATTAATGTTCTTGATTTAAATGGTAACCTTCGTAATATGGGCGAAGTCATGGAAGAGATTGGCAATAAATGGTCTACTATGACTCAAGAACAAAAAATTTATTTAGCACAAACAATGGCTGGTCAAAGACAATACTCTAATTTAATGGCATTGTTTGATAATTTTGATAAATATGAAAGTGCTTTAAAAACTGCTCAAAATGCAGGGGGAAAGTTATAGGAACAACAAGATATTTATATGGATAGACTATCTACTCATGTTCAACAATTAACAACTGCAACTGAACATATGTGGATGGGATTAGTTGATACAGATGGATTTAAAGATGTAATAGATGGATTAACAACAATTGTTGAAAAAGTTGATAAATTATTCCAGTCTATTGGAGGAGGAAAAAATTTATTACAATCTCTTGTCCCAATAGTAATGTCACTTACTTCAAAAACCGTTGCAAGTGGAATTAATACTATGATTATGAACTCTCAATTAGAAAAAAGGCAGCTGAGAGATCAAAGAAGTTCTCAAGCGTTAGCTTAGAAAGAAATGAAAGATTTATAGAGAGAAGGACAATAGGGAAGTCAGAGATATCAAGTTTTTAAACAAGAATCAGAATTTTTACAAGCTGCTCCAGGAACATTTTCAACGTAGCAGATGGATGAAATTAATAAACGTTGGTCTGGTTCATTAGAAGCAGCAGGCGCAGCTGATAAAGCAAAAACTGAATTAAATTAGTATTCAGATATCACACGATCAATTACAACAACATTAGGAAATAATGCTGTTGATTTGAAAGAAACTTTATCCATAGAAGATTTAGAAAATGCTATAATTGATGTCGGTGGGCAATATGATGAATTAAGCAAAAAAATAGAACAATATGCAAGAGATCAAGATGAAATTAATAAGCAACAAGAAGCAGCACAATAGAAATTAATAGAAGCATATTCTTAGACTGCAACAAAGATAGTATCAGAAAAAAATGAGTCACAGTTTAAACAATTCAATGTAAAAAATTTACGAAAATATGAATCTGCTCAAGCACAAGTAATATCACAAGAACAACAAAAACTTGATTCTTTACCAGAGTTGTCTGATAATAAGAAACATATAATAAACGATTCTCCTTTAAAAGGCATGTTTAATATTATGCAAAACCGAAGAAAAGGAGGCCCAACATCCGACCAAATATCAGCTATTGAAAAAGTAAAAGGTTTTGAAGAAATACAAGATATTGAAGGTAGAAAAGGAAAAATTGAAAAAATAAAAGAATTATTAAAAAATTCAATTTATAAAGAAATTTTTGACCAAATGCCTGATGACTCAAAAAGTGCAGAGAATTTTAAAAAAGCAGTTCAAGATAGATTTGCAAAAATAGAGCAAAATGCAAAAAAGGCAATATAGTAGGCGAGCAACAAACAAAAAGCTGCAAATCAAGAATTGTTACGACGACAACAGACGACAAACACTTATCAACAAAATTTTCAAGCATTAAAAGGTAATTTACAAATACAAAATGTTGATAAATTTCAAAATAATTTACAATTTTTATCTCAAGATTTTTCTTCTATGGCAATCCCTCCAGAATTAAAAACATAGGTAATAAACATAAAAAAAGAATATTAGAAACTTTCTCAAGAAATAATAAAATATAACGAAGAAATTCAATCATCGTCTAAATTAAGCCAAGAACAAATAGACGCATTAAAAAAAGAAAAAAAAGCATTAGAAGAAAAACAACAAGCTCTTTTAGATACTACCCAAGGAACTGTTGATAGTATAAATGCAGAGGTACAAAATAAAGGACAGAAAGCAATAGATGAGCTAAAATATTCAAGAACTATTGGTAATAATAATAGAGGCGCTATTAAAGATGTTCAAAATGATGCAGATAGACAAAAAGCAATTCAATCTGCAATTCAATTAGTTTCTGCCTTAGGCCAAGTTCAAATGGGATTTGAAAATTTTTTAAATGTTTTTCAAATTATGAATGATGATACTCTTAGTTTTGGAGAAAAATTTTCTCAAACATTAAGAAATTTAACAATGTCTATTCCTATGGTTGTTTCAGGAATAGTTAGTATGAGTACTGCTTTAAAAACTTTAACAAAAACAGAATCTTTACACGCAGCTATACAAAAAATTGTTACAGCATAGTTATGGGCTAATACTGCTGGGCTAAAAGCTAATACAATAGAATTATTTAAAAATATAGGAGCTTTATTAAAAAGAATTGGTTCATTAATTGCAAGTTTTGGTAATGCTGCAGGTGGATTAGGATGGATAGCCATAGCTGCAACCGCGCTTATAGCAATAACAAATGCGGTTATAACAGCACAAAAAAAAGCTGCATAGGCACAAATAAAAGCAAATGAAAAAATAATTGACCAAGAAAAGAAAAAACAAGATTAGATTAAACATAATCAAGATATAATTTCAGAAGTAGAAGCTTTAAATAAACAATATGAAGATGGAATCATTACTCGACAAGAATTAAAAGAAAAAACTCAAGAATTACAATAGAAATATCAAGATGAATCTGCTGAAATTCGTAATTTAATTTCTGACTACAATAATTTAGGGGAAGCAGCAAAAAATGCTAAAGAAAAATAGCTTGAAAAAATGTCTAAATCTAAAGATAAAGAAGCCCAAAAATTAAGTTAGAATATAGATTTAAAATTAACGAGTCAGATGAAAAATCAAGATGATTTTTTTGGAGGTTTTTTCACTACTGGACTTGGAGCATGGGGAGCACAAGCGCAGGGAAATGCGGTTATAAAAGCAGGTGGAATTGGCGGAAATGCTGGACTTTCAAAAGAATTAGGAGATATGCTTAAAGCTCAAAATTTGGGAGATTTCAAAGGAGATTATGTTGAATTATGGAACGCCAAAAATGGAGAGGAAGCTCGTAAACAAGTTGAAATTTTACAACAAGTTGTAGAAAACGCAACAGAGGAAGAAAAACAAAGTAATGATTATCGGAATATGGTTGAGTTACTTGAAGAAATGTCTCCTATGTTAGAAGAATGGAAATCTGCAAATTTATAGAGTTTAAATTTAATTGCATAGCAATAGGCAAACCGACAAGCAAGTAATTTTAATAATATTAATAATTTTGAAGAATATGAGGCAGCATATCAAAAAACATCAAAAGCAATTTATGAATAGATGCAGGCTAATGGATAGTTAGATGGGATGTCTGCTGAATAGATAAATAATATTGTTGCTCGTAAAACTGAAGCTATTATTCCAAAAGATTTAAAAACTTAGTATGGAAATAAAATGGATAATATTAATAGGATTAATCATTATAATGGAGCGGGTTATTTTGGATTAGAAGAAACTGATGATGAAATTGTTAAATTAATTAATGGATTAAATGAAGAGCAATTAGCAAAACTTTCAAGTATTAATATTGAATATTTACCGACTTTAAATGATATAAAAGATATTTTAAAAACAATTGATGAATATGAATTTAAAAATCTTGAATTTAATACAGCAGATGCTAAAAAAGCAGCGTAGACATATAATAATATGGCTAATGCCTTATAGAAAGTTTCTAATAGTAAAGCTATTTCTGCTAAGGATTTTGAAGAAGATTATGGTTTATCAGATGAAATAAAATCTTATTTTAGAATGAGCAATAATGGCTATGTTTTAAAAGATGCAAGTAAAAAAGATGAAGTAAAAAAATTAATAAAATAGCAACAGCGTTCAGGTTGGGATGAAAAATATAAAATTCAACAAAATATAAAAGAAAACGAACAAGTGTGGATGGATAGCATTGCTGAAGGATATAATTATCAGAAATATAATCAAGCATAGCAAATAATTCAATAGTTAAAAAATAGTGGTATTTATAAAAATGATGGAAAATATAATTTAAAAGATGAATATATAAAATCAGGGAAAATATCAGAAGAAGAATGGGACGAAAAAATAAAGCAGATACAGTAGACATATGGAAATGATGATATAACTAAATTATATAAAGCATTAGGATAGTGGTTATCTGAGAAAGATAATTAGCAGTCTAATTTTGATAAAGCTCAATAGATGTTAGATATATTAGCAACTATTAATGATGATGATGTTAAATTAAATGTAGCTGTTTATAGAAAATTTTTGGAGAATGGAGAAATTTCAAAATAGAATTATGAAATAATTTATAATTATTTTGATGAATTATCTAAAAAACATAAAGATGCAGCAGATAAAATAACATAGGCAAACGAACAATAGCAAGAAGCTTTATAGCAAATTCATGAATCAATATTTCTAACAGATGATGATGTCGATGAAACTCTTGTAGCAAAATTAGGATAGCAATTTCAATTAACTGCAAAAAAATCAGAATTGTTAGATGATGCTTTAAAATCTAATGCAAAAAAAGCAAGAGATGTAGCAGAAGAAGTTCAAAGATATAATGTTGCATTAAGTTCTGTAATTAAAAATTATGTAACTTGGCAAGATAAATTATCTGGGTCTACCGCAGATAAATTATCAGTAGCACCATAGATAAAAGATGCTATGGCAGATACTTTAGGAATTTCTGAAAGCACTCTTTCTGATACTTTTTCCACCACTAAACAAAATCTTGAAGATATGCGATTAGCTCTTGAGGGAGATGAAAAAGCATATAAAAGGTTACAACAAGCCGCCTATGAGGATATTTTAATTCATATAGGATTAGATGATGCTGAATTAAATAAAGTTAAAACTGATTTATCAGCATATTTTGATAAATTAGATTTAGAAGATATTCCAGTTGGAGCAGAATTAAATGAATAGGGATTGGATAAAGTTTTAGCGGCATTAATCGCTAAAGGAGTAGACGCAGAATAGCAACTTGAAGCAATTTTTGCATCATTTGATGTAGATTTAGATGTAGTTATTGAAGATGGATAGGCAATAATTAAATCTTATACTAAAGCAGCAACTCATGAATTAAAAGAACAATAGAAATCTCAAGAAGAATTAAAGGATTTAGAAAGAGAAAGAATTAAAAATCAAAAAGAATTAACTAAATTCTTAAAAGATGAAAGAGATATATATCATTAGATAAATAGATTATTAAGTGACCAAGAAAGAACCATTAAACGTATAACTCGTAATCAACAGGATATGTATGGAACTGAGTTACTTGATAATTTAAATGCTGAATCCGCAGAATATGAAAAACAATAGAAATTATTAAAAAGCAAACAAAAATTACAACAACAAGATTTAGCAAATAAGAAAGCTGGATTAGCTTCTAAGGGAGCATCTTTTGATGCTAATGGAAATATTAGCAATTATAATAATCTTATTGGCAGTGCAATAAATAATGTTAATTCAATTATTAGCAGAGAACGTGGCGTTCAAGAGGCAATGAATCAACATTTATTAAGTGGTGGCAATACAGGTGATGAAATTTATAAAGATTTAGATGCACAGTTATCTTCCATTGGGAAAGAGAAAAGTCAAGCTAATGATTATTTAAATGATTTAAAAACAGATTTAAGTAATTATGAAAAAATAAAAGATTAGGCTGAAGATGTTGCAGATCAATTAACTGAATTATCAGAAAAACAAATTGAAATAAATCTTAAGAAATTTAATATGAAATTAGAAGTTACTTTAGATTTATCTTAGGCAACAAAAACTTGGAATGATTATAAGAGAAATGTTTTATAGCATGATGATATATTTAATCCTAACAGAGCTTTATCTGCACAAAATGATAATGCTCAAAGATTGGCGGATATAAATGCTGATTCTCAGTCTTTAAATATTGTTAATAAACAAATTGCAGAGGCTATGACAGATAATGGAACATTGTATAAAACTTAGGGATAGAAGAAAAAAGCAATAGAAGAGTTACAGAAAAAAGCTATATAGTTAAGAAAAGGTATTTTAGAAAATGAAGATGCAATAAAACAAACTTACCTTGAACAATATGATATTATTAGTGAAATGTTTGAAAAACAAAAATCTCAATATGATTTTGTTAATAATCAGTTAGAACACAATAAGAATATGATGAGCTTAATATATGGAGAAAATGATTATGCAGTACAAAATGTTTATAATGATAAAATGATAGAAAATAGTTTAAAATCAATAGAATCAATGAACAATAGAGTACAAATTGCAAAAGAAAATTTAAGAAAAGCAAGAGAAAGTGGAGACACTGCTGTAATTGAAAAGGCGGAAGCTGAATGGCAAACCGCAATTCAAAATAGAAATCAACTTGAAGAGCAATCTGCTCAATTATTAAAAGATAGATACACTACCGTAATTAATCAAATAGCCTATTAGATGGAACAAAAATTAACTAACGGTAAAGGTTTTAATTACTTAGATACTCAATGGGATTTAATGAAAAAACAATCTAATCTTTACTTAGATGACATTAATTCTGCTTTTGCGGTTAAAAATGCTGAATATTTATATAATCAAGCTTTAAATGATACTAAAGGATTAAAGAGCCAACAACAATTAAAGAAGGTAATGGATGAACAACTTGAAATATTAAAAGAAAAAGATAAATTAACTCAATATGATGTAGATAGAGCGCAAAAAGTATTGGAGGTTGAAAAAGCTCGAATTGCTCTTGAATAGGCCAGAAATAACAAAACTCAAATGAGATTAAAGCGTGATTCACAAGGTAATTATTCTTACCAATATGTGGCAGATTAGGATAATATTGCTAAAGCGGAAAATGATTTAGCAAAAGCTGAAAATGATTTATATAATTTTGATAAAGAGAATTATGAAAAGAGTTTAGAAGAAGCATATAATGCTACAAAAGAATATCAAGAAAAAATAAAAGCTTTAAATGAAGAATATATTAATGCAACAGAAGAACGAAGAAAACAAATTGATGAAGAAAAAAGATTATTAGATCAACAATACTCAGAATATATATTAAATTTATCTCAAGAAACTGAGTGGGGTAAACAAAATTTAATGTAGTCTACAATGATAAGTTTTTCTGATATGATGAATCAAGAACAAATTGATTTTGAAAATATGAGCGATGCTCAAAAAGAAAAATGGCTTGGAGACATGGTTCCTTCAATAAATAGCGGTATTGCAGAAATGATTGGTAAATTTAGTACCAATCCAGATAGTTTTAAACAAATTGTTGTAGAGGCTACTCAAGCTATGGATAATGAAAGACAAACTTATCAGAAAGGATTAGCTGAATTATAGGTTGCCGCAGGATAGGATTGGAATAAAATAAAATAGGCTATGGATCCAGTCGTAGGACTATAGAATAAATTAATTGAAGGCAATGATAGATTAAAAGAACAAGCTGGAGAAATTGTTGAAGCAATGAATGGAACTTTAGATGCATTAGATACTCAAAGAACAAAATGGGAAAAGATTTATGAGCAAACCGATAGTGCAGTAGAAAGAGTATATGATTATATTGCAGCTATTGACAAAGCAGCATTGAAGAAAATAAATTAGGATAAAAAAAGTGAAGATATAAAAGATACAGAAACTCAAACAATTCCAACAGTTAATAATTTAAAAACTTATGGAAATACTGCTCCAGGAAATGTAAATTCAGGAGGAAATGAAATAAAAACCTCTTTAGGAAGAGATAAAGATATAGATAAAGATAAAAAATTACAATATTTAGAACGACAATTTAAAATTATTAAAGAAAATACAAAAGGAATTTATTATGATGGAACGACTAAAACTGAAAAATTCAAAGATAAATATGCATATGATTATACTGTTGTAGCATTTAAACGTGGAATGCCTTTTTCAGCAAATATTGTTGATTTAGCTAAAGATTTTAAATATTGGGCTTAGAATGCAAATCTTGCAGCAAATACAGAAAGTACTGCTTTACGCTATGGAGCTGATAAAAACTTTATTTCTATATTATCTGAAATGACTGGAGTAAGATTTGATACAGGTGGATATACAGGAAATTGGTCTTCTACCCAAGGTAAATTAGCAGTTCTTCATTAGAAAGAACTTGTATTAAATAAATAGGATACCGCAAATATGCTTGAAATGATTCAAATGGTAAGAGCAATGCAACAAAATGAATTAAAAATGAGAATGACACAATTAAATAATGAAATTCAAGATATTGTAAAACAAAATGCTCAGATTGAGAAAATACAATCCAAAGATGATTTAAAACAATCTGTTGAAATGAATGTTAATTTTCCAAATGTTAATAGTAAAAAAGAAATTGAATAGGCATTAACTGAATTAGTTAATTTAGCTGCACAAAGAGCATTAAAATATAAAAAATAAGGCGGGGGAGCTTAGCTCCCTCACCGCATTACTTTGATTTCATAAAAATTTTATGGTATAATAATAAGAGAAAATAGATTTAAAAGGAGGCTACTTTTAATGAGTATTAATGAAAAATTTTTAGATGCTATTGAGTTGTTAATTAATACTGCAATAAAAGATGCTGGTTATGATAAGACAATAACTGCACAAATTATAGCAGTTGAGGATGTTAAAAAAGGTAAATATAAATGTAAATATCAAGATGCTGTTTTTTCAGCATATTCAAGCAATCCTTAGTTAAAATTTTATTCTGGAGATAATGTCTATATATTACATACAGATGATACTCTTGGAATAAATAAAACTATTATTGGAAAAAGATATTAAAGAAAGGGGTAAAATAATGGGAAAAATAAAGCAAATAAAATTAAATACAAATGGAACTCCTTCTTTATAGCCTTATAAAATAGGAGCAGATGTTGAAGATATTGATTATAAAATTTCAAATGAATCAATTAAAAGTGTAAGAGAAATTTTAGGTGAATTTTAGACAGACGATGCTTCTATTAAAGAAGAGTTGGATGATAATAAATAGCATATTTCAAATTTAGCAGAATAGTTTTTAAATATAGAATAGGATTTTTCAACTATTCAAAAAAAATTTGAAGAAGCTGAACCAAAATTAGATACACTAATAGATTTAGATAATATTGTATCTGAAAAAGTTACAAATAAAGTTAATTCAAAAAAATTTTCAACTGATGATATTATATGGACAGATGGAATTCCTGTTAATTTACATAAAATTTTAGGAAATTTAAGAAATCTACCTTATAATTCAGTATCTTTAAGAGATTGGATTGAAAAAATTTCTACAGGTCAAGGACAAGGATCAGGAGACGCAAATTATGAAAATTTAGATTATGTTCCATTATCTAACTATGGAGATATATCATAGGGGGCAAATATTACACAAGTTTTAAAAACTGCTTTAGCAAGTGGATATAATATTTTCATTGATTTAAAATCTTGTCAAATTGAGCCAGGAAATTATACTTTATTGCCTGGAAAGATGCTTAAAGGCAGTCCTACTGTCGTTTCTATTATGGTAGATGAAACAGCTTTAACTAATGATAATTATTTTTAGATGACATATTATGATATAACAAATGAAGAATCACAGATTTTTCAAAGACCTGCCTTGGTTAATTTTTTAACTAAAGGTGGAGCATTAAAAGATATTACTTTTACTCAAACCTCTTTTATAGAAAAATTAGAAATGTCAGAGCAAGGATTATTAAATTCTCCAGATGTGTTTTTAAATCAATGTATGCTCTTAGGCAATAAGGGCTCTTATGAATCTCAATATAGAGGAATTGGCAATATTATATCATAGCCATCTTCAAACTCAAATGAGATAATTTCAGAATTAGGAGATTTTTATAATTTAATACCTCCTGAGCTATTAGATGCTATAATTAAGGAAACTTTTGAATCAAGAGATTTTGGAGCATAGATAAATTTTTCTCAAATGGTATTTAATATGAGAAGTTTTGATAGTGGTTTTTTATCAGAAATAATGACTTTAAAAAGTTTTTATGCTTCAAAGCCTTTAATGAACTTTATTAATACACAAAATAGTGAAAAAGATTATAATTTTATTATAGAAAATTGTATTTTTGAAGGTGGAAATATAAATTGCAACAATTCAGGCTCTCAAGTATCTTTTATAAATTGTTCTTTTATAAATCGTCAAACATTAAATAATAATTTACAAATCACAGGAGCAAATTGTCATATTGATAAATGTAATTTTATAAATGGATATTATGGAATATCTTTATTAAATGCAATAAATGTTAATATATAGAAATGTAATATGATTAATACTGAAAGACTATTTTATTCTAATATGTCTCAAGATATAACTATATCAAATATCCAATGGTATTCTAATAGAGTTTTATTTTTTAGAATTGTTAATAACTCTCAAAAAATACAAATTAAAAATATTATTAACCATTCTTCTGAAGTAACTATAAATTTAAAAATAAGAGGAACTTTAGATTTGCCATCGCCTGAATGGGCATCTCAACGAACTTTAATGCAATTAATTGAAGAATCACAAAGTATTTCTTTATAGAATATTCAATGGAAATGGGGTTCTTCTTATGCATTAGGTATAATATGTAATAATATTACAGGATTATAGATAAAAAAATGTAATATTCCTTTTAGATTAATATTAGAGTCGATAACGTAGGGAAAAATAGAAGATAATACTATAAATTCTATATGGTGTTTAAATTCAATATCTTGTGAGATTCAAAATAATATTCTTTATGGAGAAGCAGTTCCTATTAATAATACTATATAGTCATCTATGTCTTCTGACCCTATTGTTGAAATGACAGGATTAACAGCTTATGAAAACACTGTATATGAAAGTTCTTTTGATTTAGATATTTTAATTTTTAATAACTATTCAGCTGAATTATCAAGAATATGTAACAATATTTTAAGCAATAATCAAAGAAGAATTTTTGGCTCTTCATCTGATTCTCCATCTATTATTGGAATGTTTTCTGCAAATATTTTTCCATACTTTTCTGGATATTTATTTACCAATTATAGAGAAAATTCTCCTTTAATGTATAGCAATCAAATTATTAGTTTAATTGCTCCGAATGGTTCTAATCAAGCTACAGGGATTACTTATTTAAAAGAATATAAAGGAGAAGGATTGGTGCTATGCCCAACTATTATGCTTAATGCGATTGAAAGTTCTTATGATTCTTTGTCTAATAAATTCTTATATTATGATAATAGACCAGAGACAAACATTATGTTTAAAACGCCTACCTTATCAATTAATTTAACTTCATTTGATTAGACAATTGACGAGCCTGAAGTGGATCCTGGAGCAGGACAGACAAGATCGGTTTCAGATTCAAATTTATTAAAAACTATGACAATATCTTCTGACCCGTCTTATAGTATAAATAGTAGTGGAGGAATAATTAGTCTTTATAGAATCGTTCCTATTTCTTTATTATATCATAGTTTTTATAATAGTTATTCATAGATGTTAGAAGATGTAATTAATTAGGATTGGAATTAGTCTTTACAACTATTTCGATATATAGATTTTCATTAGTCTTATTATAATATTTGTAAGTTATATTTAAATTCATCAAATTCTTCTGGTTATTCTGATTCAGGAGATTCTGGTGATTCCGACTCAGAAAATACTACTTTTAAGTAAAAAAGGAGTGAAATAATAATGCACACATATAATATATATGATTTTGAAAATGGATATACTGGACTTGAGAATCAATATTTAATTACTCCTTTAGATATGAGCCTTGTACAATATGAAAGAACATTATGCCCATTATTAGAAAGAGGACAAAAAATTGATTTCTTCGCACCCTATATCTCAAAAAACTATAATATTCATCAAGCGCTGCCTATATCGTCTTTATCTCCCGTCACGATTACCGATACACCTCCCCTAACCTTCAATTCCTTGGAGGATTCCACGCTTTCAAACTGGCGCGTGTACGGAGGAACGGGGCAGAGGAATATTTTCTTCGGGGGATTTTATCAGGGTGGACCGTATACCGCAGGCGATGTAAATTATATGGGTAGAAGTGACCGCGTTTCATCCGCATACTGGTTTCCGATTATAAGTGGAAAAACCTATACGGTGGGAATAAGCGATTATACGAATTTCCGGTTTTCACTTGTTACGCAACAAACAAAGAATCACTTCATAAATTATTCTCAACCCACCGCGTATTGTGGCAATGCAGGCAGTACGGGTCTGAACGAACAGGATTTTATTTTTACTGCGACTAATAGTGGGTATGGGATGATTACTTTATTCAAGGCTGATTTCGGCACCATAACCCCGTCGGATGTATCCGACCTCCACGTATATGTAAAAACCGACGGGGCAGTGGGTGATGATACAGCAAATATATGTACATTCCCTGGTGTCGGCAGGAGCACCACGGAAGGGAATGTAACCTTCACGGTAAACAGCGACATGACAGTCAGTGTCAGCGGAACAGCTTCTGCCGGGGCGAATACCTTCAACAACAGCTCTTTCTATTTCCTGATGAAGGGTTCTTCGCATAATGACCAGCTCGGCACGGCGTACTACGGCAAATGGCGCATGAATGTTGAATTTATGGGTGAGGGTAGCGTTAAGGTAGGGATACCAGTTGTGGTGAACGGTGTGGAAAATTATTACGGCTTCAACTCCAAAAACGGCGGCTATTACTACAGATGGAATTCCGGCGAGGGCAATGTAGTACTTGACGAATGTATTTTCGAGATCGGTTACAATATCTATCAGCGATCACATGTTTACCTGTCCGTTGACGAAGGTGATACAGTAAACGCCACCCTTCGTATAAGCATAACACCTGAGCTTGAAAATGCTGATACAGAACCCTACGGCATGTGCAGGATACCCGTGACTCTGGGCGGCGTGACCCGGAAGGCCTACGTTTCGACTGAGCTTACGGTAACGAACGACACCCCCGACTACATAGATTTTGCCACACAAAAACGGTATAACGCAGACGGCACCACGGCGGACGTTACCCTTCCGGCGCTGACCCCGACGGTCGGCAGCAATACTATATCGGTAGGGACGAGCGTTCAGCCGGCGGAGGTGATGGTGACGGGGAAAATAAATAATCAGTAAGGGAGTAATGACAATGGAAAACAAAGGATTACAGGCGGTCATAACCGCCGCAGTAACGGCATTTGTACTCTATTTCAATTCGCTTACCAAAGGAGGAAAGTAAAAATGATAAATTCAACATACCAATATTTAAATTAGCCTATTTCTTCAAATTTTATTTCTTTAAATGTGGGCAATCAGCACATAATGTAGACTTATCATTTTAAAGTAGGAGGAGATTTGTTATCATTAGTTCCAACTTCTTCTATTTGGAAAGGAATCCATCCAGCTCCTTTATCTACATATAATAGTAGCCCTAATACACCTGGAGAAAGTGGCGTCGTCGTTCGATAATTAAAGAAATAATATAAAATAAAAAAAATAAAAGCAGTTTAATTTTGTATTAAACTGCTTTTATTTTTTTTTATTCCCAATTTATCTAATTTTTTTCTTGTATCCAATAAGCATCAAATATGCAAATTGCATCTGCTTCATCATCATTAACTTTAATTCCATATTTTTGCTATACATAATTAATATCTTGTGGTTTGAGCTGCTCGCGTTTTACACCTCGCCCTTGCCGCATTTTTAGTTTAGCTCTCCATTCACTTGCTCCAAAAAATTCAAATTCAATTTTTGGATTAATTTCATATGCCATTAGAACCACAGAAGCTTGTAAATACATTAAAATCTTATTGGTATGAGAATTGTATTCGGGTCTTACCTCTTCCATTATAATTTTGACAATTTGATTATCTTTTATTAGTTGAGCTATTGAATCCCGCATTTTAATTATGCGCTTATAAGGATTGGTTGCTGATGCAGAAAAGCAGCCATGCGAAAGGAGGTTCTATTTCTATCCTATTGCATAGCCGCTTTGTTTTGTAGATAAATCTAATGTTAATATTTTCATAATATCGCCTCTTTCTTGATTTTATTATATCAAAAATTTTGGCGAAAGTCAAATTTTTTAGTTTGAATCTAAAACTTAAATTTCATTTTCATTTTCTGAATTATTATTTTCATTTATATCATTTTCTAAGCTATGCCAAACTAATGTTATAGGGTTTTTACTAAGAACACTTAAATTTTCTAACCAATCCCTTATTGTTGCATATGGCATATTATCACAGGCACCTAAAATATCTCTTAAATTACGCATTGCGCCAGTGTTCCATCGAACTTGATTAACCGCAATAGGACGATTCATAAGAAGATTAATTTTATTATTAAATTCATCAATATTAAAATTCTCAGTAAAATCATTAAAAGCTTCAATAGCAGCTTCAGTTACTCCTGCGGAAACTGCATTATTAGAAGAAGTTAAAGTATTTATAATATCTTTTAATTCTTGTAATTGGTCTGCTATTGAAGTAGAAGTATCAATATTTTCACCAATAACATTTTTTAAAGTTGAATTTCCCCAATCAATATTTTCAGCATCAGCACCAATATCATAAGTATTTATTTTTTTTATTACTGGCATTTTTATTACCTCTTTTCTTTAAAAAATAAAGGGGCTTATAATAAATCATAAACCCCTTATAAATTTTATTATACATTGGTTAAATGCACAAATATTTTATTTGTAATATAAATTATTTCATCTCCATAAGTAGAGATTAAATCAGCTACTAATTCCTATTGCTATAAAGAAAGTACAACTCCATAAGAAAACATTGCTGCATGAGTTAGCTAATGACATAATACTTTTTTTAAAAGATTTCCTGTTAAAGTATTATTTATATAGATTGTTCTCGTTAAATTATCACAAGCTCCTATTGAATAATTTCCATTATAATTCATTAAAAGAGGATAATTTGGTTCTACAAAAGCTAACTTCCAATATACATTATTGATTAAAAACATTATTGTATTTTACTTGCTAATGTAGTTATTTTTTGACGAAGAACATTCTTTTCTTCTGCGGAGGCATCTTTTAACATTCCAGTAATATCTGAAGATAATTCCTGTAAATATGCTTCTAATTCACGCATTTGAGAATTTGCATCTCTATGTTGTTCTTTACTTTCCATATACATTCTACGACGCATATAAGCAGTGCCCTATCTTGGGTCTCTTCTTGCTTCCATTGCGGGTTCGGTATAATACATTGATTGACCGCCGGTCTGAGAAGGTGAAGAAGCAGCATTCCTGCTGTCTGGATAATACATATATCTTTTAGTTCTATCCATCCCACTCATATCATCCATATAGGGATATGTTTGATTCATTGGAACTGTGTAATAATTTATAGTAGAAGAGTTCATTTTTTGAATTTCATCGCTTTTTTCCATTGAATCTGTTATAGTACAATAATAAATAGCTTCTGCCAAATCTTTAATCATATCAATAGCTTCTCCAAGCTCATGAGTATCTACTCTTGAGATATCTCCTAACTGACCTTGAACACAACTCATAAGTTGTTCTTTCATTGTTTTTAAATTTTCTGTTGCCATTTTTATTTTCCTCCTTATGCTATTCTTTTAACAATTAACGAAGCTTCTCGTCTAACTTGAATAGAGGGAGTAGGTGTTGTAGTTGGGTCATCTTCTGTTCCATCTACATAAGCGCCAGAAACAGTTAAGCAACATCCACAAGGAACAGTAATTGAAGCAGATGTATTCACGTGCCAATATTCTTCGGCTGCCGCAGGAGTTACAATAGCCACACTCTCTGGAATAGTTACCCCATTAAGTGTAATGCCTAATGCAATAGGTGTAACTGTTCCTCCTTCAGGAATTTGAATATTACCTTGAAGAGTAACTTCATATCTTGCAAAACGATTAGAGGTACTGCCATTTAAGTTAAGAACCCCAGGAACGACAGGAACAACATTTCCTTTATTGCATGGGATAGAAACACTATTAAATGGAATTGTTCCATTTAATGCAACTAATGCATCTGTTGTTGTTACATAACTTGCCATAAGCATCCTCCTTATCAGTTATAGAAGGCTGTACCATTGCAACTTCCGCTGCAATTACAACCATATGGATTGCTTACGACATAAGCTGGAACAGGAGCTGGATTTAAAGCTCTTAAAAGAGCTGTTGTTTGAGCAGCATTATCTGTTAAAATTTGACCTGTTTGTGCATTTTGAGAAGCTGCAAGACTTGCAAGATAACCCTGCATTTGCAGCTGTTGATTTTGAGCTTTAAGTGCATCAATTTCTTGCTGACACATTTTATCTAAAATCATTTGAGTATTAGCAGTATTAGAAACAATTACTTCTCTTAATGCCTCAGATAGAGCTGATCTATCTGCACAAGCTTCAGTAGCTACTGTATATTTTAAATCTGCAAGTCCCGCACGATTTTCACAACAACAATTTTGCTGATTCATAGCTATTGTATTAAGCTGTGTGTTTAAATTTGATTGATTATTGTTTAAAGTTTGAAGGATATTTGCTTGAGAATTGCAACGAGAAATTTCTGCATTTGCAAAACCTGTACTAACAGCAGAAGTAATACCATTAATACCATTAATTAATGCGCTTTGATCAAATCCTCTTTGAACATCATTGCTTATTTCTACTGTTGCGGGAGAGGTTCCATTGTTACCCCAACCGTTTCCATTGCCCCATCCGCCCAAAAGAATGAGGATAAAGAATAAGAAAATCCAAGCGCCGTTTCCATTAAAACCAAAACTATCATTGTTTCTATTGCCTGAAGCTGCGGCAATATCTGCTAAAGAATATCCATGATTGTCATTAAACATAATTTGTGTTTCCTTTCAAAGTTATTTTAAATAACTCTGAAATTCTGAGAAGGCTTTATCAAAATCTATGCCTTTTTGTTGTGCAATATTACGAGCAAGTATTTCTAATCCAGAAGTGTTTCCTTGCTGTGCCATTCCCATAGCATTTTGAAGGATTGGATTATTATTATTTTGCATAATGCTCATAAGTAATTGTTGCGGGTTTTGACCGCCTTTTATTAGTTGAATTAATTGAAGTGGATTTATATTCATATTTTTCTCCCCGCATTAAAAGTTTAGCATTACTTTTTCATTGCTTTGTGGGGGCACTTCTTCTTGAGTTTGTTGAGACTGAAAAGAAGGGATTGCCGCCATTAAAGACTGAATAACCTTATTGAATTCATCTTTTGTGACGAAATCAGTTGAAGCATAAGGGTTTTCATCTTTTGTAAAAGCATAAGTTTTAAAAGTAGCTGTACCGTCATTATTGATTTGTTTAGTATAAATTTTGCCATTTCCAACATCGGTAAATACCCATAAGGAACCATCAAAATCAATTTGTGCGGCTCTTGCTTCTTCTTTTGAAGAAACTGGTCTACATTTTAAGAATTGATATTGACCTTGCAAATTCATAGAGTTATTTAATCCTGAGTTAAAATAATTGAAATTGCTATTATTTGTTCCATATGGAAATGACAAAGAAGGTTGTGAAGGAATTTGTCCGATCATTCCTTGCTGTGCACCATTCATTTGCTGATTGAAATTCGCCATAGCAAAAGCTCCTCTCATTTTTTAATTTAAACCTTGGCCGAGGTAAAAGGGAATAATATTTTTTTACCCTTTCATTTATATATAAAAAATAGATTAAATAATTTTATTAATTGTGTCCAATTTTTTAATAATAAAAAAAACAAGAGGGATAAGACCCTCTTGTTTTTATTCCCATTCATATGTTATATATAATTTATTTGTTTCAATATTTTCAGTATTTAGAAATGTAATCCTTTGAATAGAACAATTTTGCAACTATAATATACCTGTTTTTCCAAGATAGAAAGGGATATCATCAATAATAATTTGGAGAGGAAAAAATTCATAAGTTGTAGTGTTATCTGGAATACATCCTGTATATACAATTCCTAATTTTGTAATTATATGCCCAGATATCTAAATATTATTTGTTCCAAGCTAACTTAAAAAACAACTTGTAATTTTTTGATTATTAATATCAACTGGAAATGACATTATTATTAACCCCCTTATTATTGTAATGTTCCATGTAATGATAATCCAACTTTTATATTAAATTGTAATGTACGAGAATTATTATTATTATTATTATATAATACTAAGGGAACACGTCTTGCGTTATCCAAAAAATGAACAGTTGATAATTGAGAGTCTGTAATTTTAAACTCATAATTTCCCATACTATCACGAGAAAAACCTTTATTTAAAAAGCGACCTTTTACAAGCGTTGCCAATGCTCTAAATAAATTAGAATTAGTTGTATTACTTTTTGTTTTAGGATATGCTTCAGGTTTTTCTGCTGTTGAACCAGTTGCACCTTCATAACTACTTAATCTTTGTCCATTTTCATTCATTAAAGCGGCACACATTATATTTTCTAATTTAAAACGTTCCATAGCTAAATTTCTTTCTTGCTAATTTAAACTTGCTAAATATGTTTCAAGTAGATCTTTATGACCAGTAGAATAATAAGTAGTACCCTATTTAAATATCATTCCATTAGTATAATTAAAATAAGTATTTAGAGCCTCAATTCCACTAATATCTTCATAAGCTGAAAAAGTTCCTGTTTCAGTATCATAGCTTATTTGTAAAGCAGCATCAGGGAAATTAACGGCTGTTATTAATCCTGGTTTAATTATACCAACTGTCTCTGAAACTGGTTTGCTTAATGCAAAACTACCTGTAAGAGAAAAATTACCTGGAGCATAATTCGCATCACATTTAAATACACAATCAATAACAACATATTCATCAACAAAGTCTCCATAAGTAAATATAGGAGAAGATTTGAATAATGGAGAATTTTCAACTGCTCTATTTACATAAGTATCAATATCAAATATTTTTTTATACCAGATATTATTTTCAACATCTTTATAATATGATTTTTCTTCTCCAATTAGTTGAAGTTGTTCTGTATTTAAACTATCAAACTAAACACTTTCACTTGTACGAGCATTAACCTATTGTAATAAATGCCAAATTTCATCAGAAATTCCAAGATAAGTCATATATAGACCGTTATCTACTGTTATAAGATTAGTAATAAATTTTGCTCCATTTATTTCAACGTTACTTTCTTTCTTTTTATAAGTGCCATCTTCATTAAGTTTTTCTCTATTATTTTCATCTTTTTCAATAGTATTCCATTGTATTTTAAAATTTCCTAATGAATCAAATTTCATACTTTCAACCCAAGGAATCTCAATATCAGACATAGTTTTTGTAGTAGTTCCATCTGATTTTTTCCAACTAAAAAACATTCTTCCATATTCGTCTATTTCAATATTTTCAATACTTGGCACAATTGCAGAAGATGAATTGACAGTTGTTCCATCTGGTAAAGTAAATATTAAAAATCCATTGTCGCTAATATCAATATTTTTAACAATAGGATAATCGTCTAAATAATATAAATGAGATGTTGCTACAGAACCATCTGGATTGTAAGAATCTACTTTATATGCTAAAATTATTTGTGAAAAATAACCATCATATGTTTTTTTCTTTAATGATAAAAGGTCTTTTGCTGATGTAGTAGAAGTTTTATCTACTGCTTCCCAAAAAGCATTAAAAGCATCATCTTCATTAACATCAGGAATAGTACCTTCAAAAGTACTGTAATCAACATTAATATTTTGAAATGGTTGATCCATTATTTCTTCGTGAGTTTGTGGGTTAATTGGACGGCCGCATTTAATGACTTCAATTGCGGCAACTGAATCTCCTTTTAATGGTGCTGGAATATTTAATTGCCATTTATGATAAAATAAATGCGGATCATTTTCGTCCTCTATCTTTTCAATTCCGCCAGGAGTATCTGAAGATATAAAATTAACATCAAAATCAAATACAGGACAAGGAATTTTAAATCCTAATTTTACATGATTAGTATATTTATTATTTTCATTTTCAAGAATTTCATAATATTGCCATACTATTGTATCGTGGAATCCATTTTCATCTTTTCCACGAATTAAGGTGCCATCATTTATATCTCCCTCTCCAGAAATAATAACTGCATTAGCATTAGTGGCACCTGTAGTTATAGCATCATAATTTAAAATATCAATAGTAGAAAGTTCTCCTGGGGGGCCAGTAATTTTACCTATCTATTCAGCTCCTCCGGAGTCATTTGAATAATCATACCCTCTACGGAAAATCTTTCCATTATCATTTCTATTTTGAATATCATTTTGGTCTACTGTAATCATAACATATTCATCAAAATGAACATCTGTACAATCTGCACCTTTTTGAAAATCATTTATCATATCTTGTACTGATGAATAAGTTTTTGTAATTATAAAAGAGGCGCCTGGGCGTCCGCCATAGAATGAATCCATAAAAATCCTCCTTTTAATCTTCCTATTTATAATCTATTAAAAAAGCTTCTCCAATTTTTGGAGCGATATGAATTGAACTAATATCAATACTCTATATTAATTCAAAAATTCCATTTCTACCAATTCTAATTGGCTATCCATTAATTGCTACTTGTGTAGATGGAGGAGCTTGAATACCAAGTTTTGTAATTTTTGTATTTCCTATTGGTAATATTTTTGCTAATTTATAAAGTTCAACATCAAAAATCTAATAATTAGATAATGAATTATTTTGTAAATTTTCTAATATTACTACCTGTTCCCATCTAATTCCTATAAAATTATTATAAGAAGTAAAAATTAAATCATGAGTTTGAGTATTATTATGAGATGGTAATGTAAAAGTTTTTATTATTTGACCCTATGAATTTGATGCAGTTTCAGATAAAATTAATTTTAAATTAATATCTGCTGTATTATTAGACTCATTTTTAATTTTAAATTTTAAATAAAATGTACTGCTATCTTGATAATTTCCAAATGTCATTTGTGGGTCAGAAGTTTCTATACTTGTTCCCTATAATAAAGGATGAGTTCTTGTTTCAATAGGCTGAACAAGTGAACTTCCAAAAAAAGATGCTTTATTTTCAGGTGTGCAGATTGTAGAATATTGTTTAAATGCTGACAATTAAAAAACTCCTTTCTATTATATTCTTTCTATTGCTTTTGAACAAGAAATGCTCATAGTTCCATTAACATCTAATGGAATAGATAAACTATGTATAATAAAATCTCCATTTATTCCAGATAAAGAGTCTTTTATTGCAATGCGAACATTTGGCTCTAAATAATAAATTGGAAGTGTCGTTAGAGAAACTTGTTCATTATAAGTAATATATTGATATAATTCTCCTCTAATTTCTTCATATGCGGATCTTAATATTCCACCTATAACAATTTTTTCATAGGATGAGTGTTCTATCTATATCCAATCAGTTTGGTCTTCTTTTCCTTCTTTTAATCTTTGTTGACACCACTATTTTATTTGTTTTTTCTATTGTAAAAGCTATTCTTTTGCAAGTAAATAATCTTCTTCAATAAAATCAAAATCTGCCTTATTTAAAGCTTCTTCAGGATTTTTATCTAAAATAACATAAGTTGGGCAATTTGGCTCAAAAATACAATTAATTGCATTATTTGAAATTATATGAGTTCTTTTTCCAATATTTGAAATTCCATAATCTGCCGCCATATGAGTGTCACTTAATATATCCAGAAAATAATCAATTCCGCTTTGATTGTCTAATACATTATCATAGTATTTACCTAAATAAAGATGAAATAATTTAGGCCATTCATTTTTTAACTATGCATAATAATCATTTGTTGATGTTCCCTATATTTCTCCCATAATTCCCTATAAATATAATTCAGTTCTAAAGTCATTAGCAAAGATAGGTGTAAAATTTGTTATAGTTTTTGTAAAACCTTGATTATTTTTTGTATATCTAAAAATTCTTTTATATTTAGGGTCATATTCATATTTTCCTTCAAAATTTTTAGAATTTTGAGAACATTTTAAAATACGATAAGTATTAGTAATTTTATATGTATCATATTTATTACTAATTCCTAATGTACATTTATATAATAAACCAGAAGATTGGTCATAATATAATTTATTTGGCTAACCAATTTTTGGAAAATTATTTTTATTTGTATATTGAAGACTTTGTGTAGATATTAAATCTTGTTTTACAAGATATTCTGCATAAGATTTTTGATTAACCCATTCATAAAATAAATTTGTTTCCGCAGCATAATAAACTGTATTTGCTTGTCCTGTTAATGGAAAATCATTTTTATTATTATATAAATTTAATGATGGAACATCAAAAAAATAAATACTTTCTACTGCGGGACGAGTATCTAAAGCTAAATGATATCGAATTGGAATTTTTAATCCTGTTGTAGTTGTTCGTTCTCCCCAAACTATAAAATCATTTTTTATTTGTTCATATCTTGGGGTATTAGTATAAGATTGAACAATATCTCCATCAGAAAAATTATATACAGTTTTTCCATTTACATAATCAGCAGAATAATCTGGAGAACTTTTATTATTATTTTTTAATACAAAAGATGCGTAAGAAGTATTTAAATAATTACGAATCTATTGAAAAATAAAATTCCCATTTATATCATAATAATATTCAAAATTACCTAAAGTTTTTTGAATTTTATCTAATACAGATGCTACGGTATCTCCAGGACTTGCAACTAATTCTCCAGGATAAGTAAAAGTGGTTAAAGTATAACCTATATCTGCCCCAGACTAATAGGTAATTATTTGACTTATTCCCTATTTTAATTTATTATAAAATTTTAACCAAATTTTATTATTATAATCTGGAGATAAAGATTTTTTAAAATTATTCTGTACTGCACTGGATAATTGGTCAAAAGTTTTTCCTTTATAAACCTATTTATAATTTGATGATTTTTCATAACAAAGTTTTAAAAATATTGCAGAAAATACTTTTTCATTTATTAATGATTTTTCAATTAATTCAGAAATAGTTTTAGTTAAATCCTAAATTAAATCATTTAGCATACTTTTTCTATTATTAAGCTATTGCTAAATGTCTGAAATTGCAATTAAAGTTAATTTTTCAGTATTATAATCTTTAATTAAATCATCAATAGTAGAAGTTAAAACTTCATTATTTTCATTAAAATCTTTAACTTTTTCTACATATGAATAAGAAGTTAATTCTTCTTTTCTTTTTTTCAATAATTGTTCAGTAATAGCCTAAGATTCTGCAATATAAGGAGTTCGTGCAAATGCCGCAATGTTTGAAGACATTTTAGAAAGTGAGGCAGTAATTGGAATATCTTTTAAATTTTTCATAACATTTTTTGTATCGTTATATATTTTTGTATAATAATCCTAAGTGGATGATGCTAAAGCACTTAAATGGTCCTCTTGAATCTTCTTTTGCGTATCTAAATAAGACTATGATATTTTCTTTTCATAATTTGGTAAGTCTTTTTTACACCACTAATGCATTGCTATATAGCACATTAATGGAATTTGATTATAAGATTTGTCACATTCTTCTAATTGTTTATTAATATTTTCAATTTTATCTTTTAATTTTTTATGATAATTTATAAAATCTGGATTATTTTTTCTTATTTGGTCATCTGCCTATGTTAATAAGTAATAATATTCATCTTTATCATCTTCTTCGGCAAACAGTCTATATAATGTACCAATGCGTTTACCTATATAATCTCCGAATGAAAGATATGAAAAAGAATTTGTAGAAGAAGTTTTTACTTTTAAATTATATGTATCTATATTCATTATATCTTGTTTAAATTGTTGAATAGTTTTTTCAAGATGATAAAAATCATTCTAATCTGTTGAAAAACAGATAGATTGTCCATACTATTTGAGACTAACAGTAACTGCTTCTGTATAATATTGGTCTTTATAGTATTTAATTGTATAATCTCGAGGCAAATTATTTACAATTATTTTCCATTTATCAACAATTTCTTTAACTCCTTCATCAAATGTATAGTATTCATTGTTATATTTAAAAGATTTAGAAAATATATTTTTATATAAATTTTTATATTCTTCTGCTACTTCATTATACGCTTCTAATATAATTTCAGTTTGTTGAGTAATGATATCACAAATTTCAATCATATGTTCTATAACTGAAATGGCTTTATCATTGGTTTGACTTGCAGAAATATAAGTTGCAAGATCGCCACCGCCGCTTCTCCAAGAAGATAAAGCGGTTTTTATATTTGGCATTTTATTTTCATTAATTTTTGCTAATAAATTTCTAAATTCTTTAAAAAAAGTATAATTTATTAACCTTGTTCTTTCTGTATCATCAGATGAATCACATTCAAATACTGCTAAATTTATTGCAGGTAAATTTTTATGTGACTAAAATAAATGATAATGTAATTCATTTTTATTTTTATAAGAAGTAAAATACACTTTATTGTCTTTTGTAAAAACATTTCTGGAAGGATTATTATCTATTATTTGATATTTTCCATTAATTTGTTTATCTCCAAATACAAAAGCTAAAGCCGTACCGCCCGTTAATTTAGTTTCTGTGTAATTAGCATCAGTTTTAAATAATTTATATTTTATAGTTTTCCCAATTTTATTCTTAACTCTTGTAAGAATAGTTTTTAAATTTTTTGACTATGCCAAAATTTGATTAAGATAAGTTCTATTACAAGCATTTTCTAAAGTACCCACAGTCATTGATGTAGAAGTTTGATATTGATAACATTCTCTTCGTTTTAAATTGACCCAATCAAATTTTGCAATAGATGTGGCATATTTATTTTTAATTGTAGCTAAAGGGTCATCTATATTAAATTTTCTAAATTTAATTATAAAATTGCTCATCTAATTAATAGCATCTCTTAGCTAATTTGGAGTATAACGATATCTTTTTTCATATTCTTCTTTACAAGCGTTAAGATATTCTTTTCTTTTTTCAATATTATTTAAAATAGTATTTGAATTTTTTAAAGTGTTTTCTAAATTATAAATAATATTTTTAAGATTACTTATCTCTACTTGACTTGGATAAGTTTTATTTAATTCTTGTAAAAAAACTGAATATGAAGGTTTGTTGTCCATTTCAATATTATTATATGCAGTTCTTAAAATTTCTTCTAAAATTTTACCCTTGTTTTCTGAATATATATTTTTATAAACATAAAGAGGGGTGTCTCCATTCCATCTAAGAACTTGAGGAATTTCTTCATCTAAATCATTTATAATAATTTTTCCTAATTGCTATCCACCCCAATGATTTAGTAATTCTATTAAAATTTGTTTAATTGTAGGATGGTCAATGGTAATATTTCCATACCTATCCTCTTTTTCTATCTCGTGAAAAGAAATTGAGGCTGGAAGAGTGCCCCCGCATTCTCCATTTAATAATGCCATTTTATCGTGCAATGTTAATGAAATTGTAGTTCCATCGCTCCCATGAGATATATTAGGAGAAACAATTACATATATACCTTGCGGGAACCACAAGATAGGATATTCTAAATATTTATTAAAAGTATTTGTAAAACCAATTAATAATTGAATTTTCTTATTGATAGATAATAAATTATTTATATTTGTTAAATCGTTTTCTATATCATCCGCCAATATTGATACATTAGCAGTTCTACGCATTGCGGAATCTCCATTTAAATTAATATTTCCGCTTAAAGCTCTTCCAGATATATCTGCTATAACATTTTCTTTCCAATCTAAAACTTCAATTTTAATAAACTATTCTTTAAGTTTAGATTTATCAAATTGTTTTAAAAATTCTTTATCATTTAAATATGGATAAATATGCAATTATCTCACCTCTCTATGTCTATATTTTGATATTGTACTATTGCTCCATCATAAGCATAATTTATAATGGCATCAACAGGACATAAAACATCTTGATTGTCATTATCAAATAAATACCATTTACTATGATAATAAATATAATATCTTAACGCAGACTATAATATTAAAGTTTCTTCTGCCTAATATGATGATGGTTCTATTTCTATTGTAGCATCATGTTGATTAGTTATTAATTCAAAACTCATAACATTATAAACATAATTGTTTTTAGGATTTGAAATCTCATCAATAGTATTATAAACAATATTTGAATTATCTATTTTATATTCATCGTCACGAGGGTCTCTATCCCCTACTGGTGGGACTAAATGAATACCATGAAAATAACAATCTTTAATAATAACATTATCACTATTAAAATTAATAAAACCATTTGCCGCAATATGCCTGCTATAATTTGTAATTAAATTATTTCCGCCAGTTCCTATATGATTAGTAGTATTTAAATAAATAACTGCATTTGGAATAGTATCAAAATTAATAGCAGTAATTTGTTGCAGATATCTATAAGTATCAATTTCTTTTTGAATTTGAGTTGTTTTATTTTTATTATTATCAGTAGCTTTAACAGATTCTTGATTCTAATAATAGTTATAGGTTTTCTTTTGTATTTCCTATATTAATTTTTGATTTGGATTAAATGTTCCCCATAATTGACCTTGATTTTTAAAATATTCTGCGGCGATTGGAGAAGGTTCAACTAAAGTTGCTTCAATATGAGCAACATAATCAATTTGAACAGTTAAAGGCAAACCAGGTGGAGAAATAAAAGTTAATGCCTATTGTTTATTAAATTCTCCAACACATATTTCTTTATCATAAATTTCATATACACTGTTATAAGTCATATTTTTTAATGACTATGTTAATCCATCATATTCTTCATTTTCTGCTATTTTGTTGGTATATCTTCTTTGTTGATTTCCTTTAATAATTATTGTATTATTATTTAATTTCATAATATAACCTAAAATAGCGAATGAAGTTGTAGAATTAGCATCCATATAAGTATATCCATTTTCAGTAAGAACAATAGGATAAGGAGGAGAAGATATTTCAATTCTTAATTTAGTTAAATAAGGAATTGAAATACTGTAATATTGGTTTAATTGCGGAGGAGCATATTTACTTTTAACCTAATTAATATATGAATATTTCCAATCTTTTTTAAATTTTTTTATAATATCTTCAAAAATATTAGCAGTTTCTATGCCTTTTGAATAAGTTTTTATAAATTGTCCTGGAACCTATTCTAAAGTAACAATAGATTTATATTCTCCAATATTTTGAATATTATATTTATCACAATTATATATAGAATATTCAGCAATTTCTACTGCTTCTGCGGAAAAACTATATAATTGTCTTCCTAACTGGTCCATAGGAGAAAAAGTAATATTAGTTAATTTAATTAAAATATTTCCTTCTGTATTAGAACGAAATAATTTTACTGTATTTTCATATAAAAAATCATAAACTTTTTCTCTAAATTCTCGCTAATAAATAACATCTTCATAATGGTCAATATCATTTTCTTTATTATAAATTTCTATTTTATTTTTTGGACTTTGTTCATTTTCAAAACTTTTATCAAAATTAAAAAGCTAATCTTTAGAAGTAAATTCTTTTAATTCCTCAGATTTTTCATTAGCATTAAAATCTCCAAATAAAGTTTTATGAGGGGGAGTAAACTATGTAGATATTCTATTATCTAATCCTAAAGAAATTTGTTCCATATTTACCATTGATTCTGTGGTTGTATCCATATAAGTGGTAATTAAACCTCCAATAGAAAATGTTCTATAATAATTATGCCCATTTCTTTTTACATATGGATATTTTTCTCCTAAAGTGGTGTGAACACTTTCAGTAACATTATATTTAAAATTTGAAATAGTGGGATTATAACGTACTCTTAACTGTTTGTTATTAGACATTAAAAACATATCATCAAAAATACACATTTCACTATTTTGAGTAAATATAAAATTTCCTCTCCATCCATTAGCTTGCAAAGGAGCAAGTCCATATTTATAATACATTCCACTTTCAATCGTTCTATCTGACCAAGTAAAAGTATCATAAGTTATTTCATCCAATGTTTCTTCAACTGTATTTTTACTATTGCCATTTGAGATAAATTGAATAATTTTTACATCTTCCCAAATTTTATATTCGCTTTCCGCGGAAGTTCTTCTAATAACAAAATTACCTTGATAATGTTTATATTTAGCAATATAAATTTTTAAATCTAATGTACCTATCTCGTAATTAGGGGTTAAATATAATTCTGCTGGATTATTAGAAAGACCAGTAGAAAGTTGGATAAAAGAAAAGGTTTTTGCTCCTTTATATCCAGAAGTAGTAATATAATTTACAATTAAATTATATTTTACCCCATCTATTAAATTATTTTTATAGGTATAAGAAAAATTATTATCATTTGCGTATATATAATCAGAATTTTCTATTATTTTATTTGTATCATTTTCAATAATAGTAAATTTAATATTTTTTAATAATTCACTTTTTGACCCAAGATATGTCATTTTTCCAGTAATAGGATTAGGTAATTGAGTTATTTGTTTTGTTGCAGAGGAATTTTTATTTAAATTTGAAAATTTATAAATCTATATCTAAGGTTCATATATTCTTTTTATTAAACAAATAGATGAATATTCAGAATAATTATTTAAATCAACAATAGAGGTTTGTGTACTTGTTTTAGAAAATCTAAATTGAACTTTATAAAATGTATCATATTTTAATTGAGAACAATCTATTAAAATATAATGGTCTCCATAAAGTAAATCCTCTTCATCTTGACACTAATGAAATTGTGTAGATGAGATAGAATTATTATTTGTATTAAAAATTTTTGCTCCATTGTCCTGTGCAATAATTTTATATTGTATTTCTTTAATTAAACTATTATTTGAATTTTGACTTAAAGTAAAATACAATTTTGCAGTATTACCCGTAAAGGCTGGTAATATATTTGGGACAATTGGAGGTAAAAAATCATATGAAAACGCCATTTTTTTCTCTCCTTTTTCTCTTATTTATTTTAAGATTGCGGAGGACGCTTTGGTAGTGCTCTTAATTCCTACATAAAACCACATATGAATGAATTTCCGCCTTCATCCGCATAATGCTTAAATCGTTTTTCTAAACAATCAAGGCTAAAGTCATCAATCCAACCTTTATCATAACAAAACTTATGATGTTCTTTTGTTATATATGCCTTAATATCATCTCTATCTGACTCAACAAGTGTATCTATTTTCTTAGAGAGGTCTTGTAATGCTTCATCATTATGCTTTTGATGCTCTCTAAGCTAAGTCATAAAATTTTCTCCATTCTCAAGTCTTTTATTTATCCTTTCTTTTTCAGACATTTTTCCAAATTTTATATTAAAAGCCTTTTTTATTCTTTCTTCAAACCATTCAAAAAAAGAAACCACACTTTTAAAAGCAAGGGCTAAAAGAACAATAAATAAAAAGATTTCTGGAATGGAGTAATGCTAAAGCAATTCTAACATAAATAAAACCTCCTTTAGAAAATATATGCTTTCATTACTATATATAATAAAAAAAGAGATATATTATCTTTCTACTTTTGCCCAATATACTTATATACAAAATTTCAAAAATAAAAAATCCAAAGCCTTTTTGCGTTTTTGGAAGCGGTTGAGGACGCTCCAAGCAGCTAAAAGATATATTGAACGCCGCATAATAAAAAAATACACAGACCCGAAGGTCTGTGTATATTGAGATTAAGCTGTAACAGCCTCATATCTCTTAGACATCAATTTCTCAAGCATCAAATCATAGCCGTCCTTACCAGTAAGGATGCAATCAATCATTGAAGGTGAGAATCCGCTTACATAACTAAATCCCTCACCAATGGCAGGAATATTGTTATTGCGTGCGTTCAGATTCCAGAAGATAACCTGAGGAAGTTTGTAGCCTTCTCTTGCCCACTTTTCCTTGATTGACTCAAGACCAGTTTGGATAGAGTTTTCAGAAGTCATCTTGTAATATCCCCAGCTATCTCTGTCGTTAAAAGATACACAACTATCGAACTCCATATCTGAGAAAATATAAAGACGAGTTGGCATATCTTCGACACGAGTATTCTGGTTCTTTGCAGTCATCAGAAGAAGGTCAAAAACTGCCTTAAGATTAGTTGTTCCGCCCCAGTCAGCGTTAGAACATCTAATAAATTTATCAACAATATCGACTCCTTCAAATTTTACCAGCTGAGGATGATTTGAAAAAGTAATAAAGTGATTAGCAAAAGGACCGTGAGCCTTCTCTGCAATGTAAGCTCCAAGAGAAACTGCGGCGTTCATAGGAGTACCTGTCATTGAGCCTGATACATCAACTATGGCAATTCCATTCTCTTCTCTTCCATTGTAGAAGTCTTTCAGATTGTCCCAATACTTCTGGAGCATTAGTCTATCTGTTTCTGAAAGATTTGCTCTTTTGCTCCAGCCTCCATAGCCGCAGCTATTGAAAATTCTTTCAGCAATCTCCTGTGGATAAAGAGCTTCGGCATTAACCTTAGTAGTTGCATCCTTTGCAAAAGCTTCGTACTTCTTTGCAAGAATGTCTCTGCGAGCAAAGGCGTTCTTGTAAATAAGACCTGCTCTTGAAGGAATCTTATCAAACTCAATCTCATCCCAGCGGTTTGCACTCATAAGCTTTTCAAGTACCCTAATACGCTCTCTCAAAGTTGAAAGAGTCTTACGATACTGTTTATTTGAGATACCCAGATACTTTGCCATAATATGACCAAGCTTCTTTGTCTCATCGTTAGATGCATTTTGTGAAGGCAACCACTTTGCAAGCAAAGAAGGTGTCTTACAATTAACATCAAGAGCAAGCTGATGCTTGATTATAGCGAAAGCCTCATCCTGAAGGGGAGTGTTAACTGCGACATAGATAAGGTCATCCCATCTGCCGTACTCTGAGACATTAATGAGGTTCTTCTTTGCTGACTTAATGTGCTTTTCACAAAGCCACTTGAAAGCTACTCGGAAGAAACGTCTCTCACCCTGTCCGCCTCTTATATCACGAAGATAAAAAAGGCACTTCAAAGCCAACTCAGGATTCTCTTCGTAAGCGTTCTTGAACAAAAGAATGACATCATTGTCTTCTCTGTTGCGGTAGCTGCCGCCCAGAGCAAACATATCAAGCACATCTGACTTTGAAGTCTTATGTGTAATGTCGCCCTTTTCTGTGTACTTAAAGTTTGTGTTATTCTGCAATGTATTCATAAAAGTATTCATATCCTTTATCTCCTTTTCTCTCTTATTTGTGGAGGGCAGGGTGAGATTTGAACTCACGCAAAAGCGTTTTGCAGACGCTCTCCATAACCACTTGGATACCTGCCCATTTACTCATTCCATCCTAAATCATTCCATCCTATGGAGAAACAAATATGCTCAATGATTTCTTTTGTGTTGCAGCCTTGTGAAATTAAGTTTATAACAATGTTTTTTTCACAAAGTGACATATTTGGCAACTGAACACAAACCTCCTCAAAGGTTTCATAATCAGATAAATTTTTCATATTTTTTCTCCTTTCAAAAAGAAATGGACCGACACACTTATGCCAGTCCAAAAGTAAGAAGGAATAAACTTTTGAACAAGACATTTTAAAAATATGTAAAATTGCCACATATAATCTATAATTGCTGTAAATGTCTTTATAAAAGAGGTTGAGCAGTGAGGATTGAACCCACGACTTCCAGTGCCACAAACTGGCGTTCTACCAACTGAACTATGCTCAACATAATTTGGCACGCCAAGAAGGAATTGAACCCTCATCGTATAATTCGTAGTTATACACTCTATCCATTGAGCTACTGGCGCATATACAAGACACATAGTTTAAAAAAGTTTTGTTTTCTATAAATTAAAAATAAAATTTTTTATAAATAATCTTGTAAATAAGATTGCTGTATGTGTCTTTATTAAAGAGTGGTGCGGCTGATGGGAGTCGAACCCAACTATCTACGATTAAAAGTCGTATGCATAGCCGCTTTGCTACAACCGCATATAGATGATGTGCAGAACTCTAACCAATTTACCTTACCACACACCGACTTTCCGATAGTCTTAAGTAAATTTTTATGCGGTTATAGGCAAAAACCGCAATGGCTTATACTGTTAGAAGCACCTACGGGAATCGAACCCGCATTTTGAGATTGAAAATCTCATGTCCTGACCATTTAGACGAAGGTGCCATATAGATGAATTTAAAACTCATCAAGAAACTGTGCCATAGGAGTGTCAAAATTTGCGGTAAACTGCATATCCTGCTCATCCGCAAAATCTCTGTAATATTCATCAAGATAATAAGTAGTGTTATCGAAGAAATCTTCACACTGAAGCTGACAATCAAAGCTATCAAAGTAATCCATAAATCAACACTCCTTTTTTATTTCTTTTTTTATCTTACATATATATTATAACAAAATTTTTTTAAATTTTCAAGTAAGTATTTTTGGCGGAGGCGGCTGGATTCCAACCAGCGAAGCCCTTACGAGCTTGTCGTCTTAGCAGGACGATGGATTCAAGCACTCTCCCACGCCTCCATAATTATTTGGCAGAGGAGAGGGGATTCGAACCCCTGTAACCTTTCGGTTAAACGGTTTTCAAGACCGCCCTCGTATGACCACTTGAGTACTCCTCTATATTTTTTAATGGCGGTTACATTTTACAGAAACACTTTAAATGCGGAGGGACGAGCTGACCTCCCTTGCATACCATTTTTAATTACATAAAAGTCAGCACACTTTTATGTAAAGGTTAATTTTTGTTTTACCTCTTGGGAAATTAACAAACTCTGGAGGTTTGTATCACATTGTTTTACTTGGGCAAACTTATTAGCTTACACTTGGGTTAATATGTGACTGGCAGTGGGTGTAGGTGCTGCCCCTACGCCGAGGGTGTCAAAGACCCTTGTACTCCTGTTATACTAACCCACCATAGAACAAGACACATTTTTTGATATTTTGATTAAAAGTCAAAGTGAAGTTTGCTGTATGTGTCTTTTTTTATTTTTTATTTCTTTTTTTATTGTATATATATTATAACAAAAATTTTTTAATTTTTCAAGTGAGATTCTCTAACTGCCGCAGTTTTCTCTTTGCTTTAGCAATTAATTTTGCATTTCTTGCCTCACCTTTAGCGGTAAGAATTGCAATCCTATTTTCATAATAAAGTTTATTTCTCATTAAAATTCTCCTTAAATAAAAATTGGTTCACCAAAGTCTACGACGAACTCTTCAAAATCTTCTTTTGCTATTTCAAGCATTTCTTCTATTGAATAAGAAAACGTCATATCGTCATTCAGCTCATATACTTCGTAAAGAACATCAGCTTCAATTATTTTTTGAAGAATATTGGCAAAATTTTCTTGCATTTCTGGCTCGTCATTAAATCTAACGCCAAATATTTGTTCATATTTATCTTCGGCTTCTGAATAAAGGCTATTATATATAATGTCGCTATCTTGAATTAGCCTAAATGATGCTTCACGAGCATATTCATTAGCATCATCTAAATTATCTGCTTCAACAATAGAAATGCAATCCATATCATTCAGCCCGCAAAATTTATCTTCATACGCTCTATAAACATATAATGGCATTTCTTTTCTTCCTTTCTTTTTATCTTACATATATATTATAACAAAAATTTTTTAAAAAATCAAATTTTTTATTCAGAAAGATTTTTTCCATATGAAGAATTAAAAATTTCTCTTTCAACTAAATCAACCTCTATTTTCGATGGGAAAATGTGAGAATTAACTTGAATATAATTATTATTTAAATCATCCAAATTTAAAAATACTTCTGGCAGAGATATTTCTAAAGAGGTGCTATCAGAATTATATCTTTTTTGAGTTTCATAGTCTATATATTCTCCTTCAAGAAGGGGTGCATCTAAAGTTATTTTATAAGATTTTTCATTTACATACAATGGAATTATATATTTATTAGTAGCATTATCATAATCTCCCACTCCCGTAGTAATAGGAACGTCACTAATTACTGTTACTACTAACTCTTGCTATTCTGCATATTCTACAGTAATTGGTAAATCATTTTCTCTAATAATGTTTATAATTAAATAGCCATCTTGAGATGCTGTAAAAGTAATATCTTGATTTTGCCAATTATCATTTACAGGGTCGCCGCAACTATGTTTATTTGCAGTCCAAGGTAAAATATTATTTAAATTAGTATTAATTTTAAAATTAAATAAATTATAATCACTTAAACTAATTGTGTAAGTTTTATCTTTTTCTATTGCAATAGGCTAAGAATGTAATTGGTTCGCAATTCCAGAGGCCTAACTGGCTCCTGCAATAAGAGTTCCATTAAAGAAGTTTTGATAAGTTTGTTGAGTTTTTCCATATATACGATAATTTGAAATAGCAGAGCCATATCCTTTAACTTGTGTTCTGTTATTAACATTTTCATTTTCTGTATAAATTAAATTAGTAAAATTTAAACGACTTTCATTAATAACGTTTTGAGATGGTAAAATTGTTCTTACTCTTGGGATTCGTACTTGAAGTTTTCCCTAAGAGCATTTTGATCTTGCGTGAAAAATATTTAATCCATTCCTACAAGTAAGAGCTGGTAATGAAGGCAATTCTAAAATAGATTGCCCATTATTATAAATATATTGATATTTTGCATAAATAGGATTTATGCCTTCAATAATATCAAAATCCACTGTTGTATTAAGAAAAAATATAGTAGAAGAACTATTATTAATAATACGCATACGAATTTTAGAAATTTGTGTATTATTAATTGTTATAGTTTCATATTTCTACATTTGTGATGGTTTTACTGTAACTATAACAGGATTTTCTTCATTTTCATCATCTTCTAAATAAGTAAGAAATTGAAAAGCCCAATCTCCAGATGGAATTTTTCCATGTAAAGAGGCACATAATAAGTAATCTCCATTTGTCAAAATAGAAGGAGCTGTATCTACGGTTCTATCATATAAAATTGAAGTAGGCGATGTTAAATCACTTTCCACTCTAATTGCGGCTGGTGTTACCTAATTAACTCCAGGAAACGCTCCTTCTATTAAATAATGATTTGGCTTAAGACAGGTGCCATAACAGTGTGGGGATGTACAATATATATTATTTTCGCTATTTTCAGCAGTAAAAATTATAGAATTAAGGTATTCTGAAGAATTAAATACTTTATTAGTATTGATTGTTATTAAAGATTGAGGTTTTTGATAGTAAAATTTATCATTTGCCTATAAAGACTCTTCACGCCAACGTTGAGCTATCCCATTCTAATAATACATATAAAATGGACTAAAAAAATTTTGAGACCAATCTCCACCTTGACTATGGTTTTCATAAAATATGTTTCTGTTATATAAACTAAATTTATAATCAACATTATTAAAAGTTAAACGTTTATTATTAATAAGATAACCACTATCAATTGTACGGGGTTCAGTAATTTCATCCGTTGCAATATATACAATACCCTAACTTAATAAACCATTAAAAGATAATTTTAATGTTGCTGCATAAATCTTTGTAGAACTGTTTAAATCTTCTGCTTCTTCTCCCAATGAACTTGTCTAAAATTTAATTGTAAAATTACCAACACTATTTGTAGTTACCGTTTTTGTTATAACATAATCAGCTCTCCCTAAATCAGGCGCGCCCTATTCCTGATACAAATACATAGTAGCAGTTACAGTATGATTTCCTGTTTTTTCAAAACTTTTTATTTTTCCATTAATGTTTAAAGCAGTAGCGGAAAAAGGAGAATTAGAAGAAGTTCCTGCAATATGATGCCAAACATTTATAGGAATATAAGCAGAAGTAGTTGAAGCATCTTTAATAGAATTATCCTATTTTACTAAGTTAACTGAATAATTCCAAAAAGCAGTATTTGTATGGTCAAAAATAGCTACATTATAATTTTCTCGTCCAGTGGAAAATGTCATTAATTCTGAATTTTTTAATGTAAAACTATATTGTTCAACTATATCATCTTCTAAAGCGTGAAATCTTATTGGCATTATTGAATTTTTTTGCCAAATAATATTTCCATTATTATCATAAATTATTCCAATAGATTGTCCATCATTTGTATAAATAGCATTTATTGATTTATTTTCAGAGGTATATATCATATTTTTCCCTCCTTAATCTTCTTCTGGAATTAAATATAAAAATTTATCATAAGTAGTTAAAGCATTATATTGTTCATCTGTCAAAATTTGAAAATCATCTTGTGTTAAAAAATTTGATAAATTATTTAAAGCATCTTTTTCACTCTGTGTCATTAACTGAGTTCCCTATCCCTCTTTTAGATTTTCAATAAAATTTTTATCTTCAGCACTCATCAGTCCACTTGAAGTTGGGGTAGCATCAGTATAAGTAGTATCTATTAATTGAGATTCTTCTAATACGTCTTGGTCCAAATGATATCCACTTGATATTAATTGACCTTGCGAATTAAATTTTGGAATATATCCTTCAAGGTCTGAATATGTTTCATTTTGTTCTAATGTGGGTTTCATCAGAACAGTATCAGATAAATTTAAATCCTATAAATTTTCTATATTAACTGTTGCTGTATAATTTACATCACCAATATAAATTTTATGAGTATCTGTTATAATATAAATAGTATTTGTATCTTTACTTTGTAGCGCATTAAATTGTGCCTGCGTTCCAAATTTAAATATTATTGATTTATCATTCTGAGGCATAAATATATCTCCTTTCATATATATTGGAATAGCCAATCTTACTTGAAAATAAGATTGGCTATTCCTTGCCTATTTGGTTGGAAACCTACTCTGGCCGAGATTTTTATGGTTTTATAGATTCTGATGTATTTGAATCCTTTCCAACCCCACAATTATATTATACCAAAAATTTTCAGAAATGTCAAATTTTTC
>Ga0326514_10000036_pt1 | contig 76924 bp, 63 predicted proteins | sample 3_2548_0518_D_FD_203653 | JGI IMG/M metagenome (GOLD analysis project Ga0326514, IMG submission 203653) | Bovine rumen microbial communities from UC Davis, California, United States - 3_2548_0518 | ecosystem: Host-associated > Mammals > Digestive system > Stomach > Rumen | place: USA... | reverse complement strand
AAGCATAAACCACAGCAATTCATACCACTTGTTTTCCAAAGCACCTCGTGGTGCTTGTTTCGTTATGCAATTATCAAGGTTCGATGCATCTAGCGTTTACGCTACATTTTTCATATTGACTTTTAATGGTTAGTCTTTAAATATATAACTCGACTATTATAAGTAATGCCTATACCTTTTTCAATTTGAATCAGATGAGCCTTCATTATCATCTTCGATCTCGAAGATCTCATCATTTCCGTTTTCGGTCTTTCTCTTGATAAATCTCATGACGGCAGCACCTGCGTCAGTAGATCTGACCCAGACAACACGTACGAGACGCTGCTCGTTTTTCTTGAACGATGCAACCATGGAACCCACGGCATTTGAAGCAGACTCTTTTGCACGCTTGAGACTTTCTTTCTCGACTTCGGTAAACTGGTTCGCAAAAGCTTTTTCCTCTGCCCTGTGCTGCGCAGCAAGTTCCTTTTCCTGCCGGCGGTTTTCGGAGATCAGCTTCCTGTATTGTTCATAATGGTTCCTTGTTGGCTCGCTTAAGGTAACGATCGTATCGACCGCGCCATATATCTGGGAACCGATCTTGTCGGATACGGCTCTTGTTCCCGTAACGACTTTCTCCATAGCCGCGAACTTCTTCTTGAATCCGATAATCGTGATGATGGTCGTAATGAGGTCAGCAAGAAGGATAATGGTAAAGAAGATCAGTATACCTATCCTGACAGGATAGTTGATGTGCGCGATGAGCCACTTTACCGTGGGATGCAGAACATACATACCGAGTGATGCGGCAATACCCCAGTAGATGAAGAATCTTAAGCAGATATAGCCTCCGAGATTGAGCTTGTAATCAGAATAATCCCACCAGCGCATATGGAATGCGTGATAGAGGATAAAGCCTGCGATAAGCTCGACTATCGTACATGCAGTAGCCATACCGAAGAACAGGATAAGGAAGTTATCCTTGAACGGTTCGAATATCCATATGGCTGCATAAAAACCCAGTCCGTAAACGGGACACAAAGGGCCTGCAAGGAATCCTCTGTTGATGAACTTGCCTTCGGTGATGCCGTAATAGATAACTTCGATCACCCATCCCACGAAGCTGTATATAAAGAACATCAGATATGATTCTATGAAAGGATACGGAAGTGTCATTCTTTTCTGGCCCTCATTACTCTGTAGCCGCCATCGATAGCAAGTGTCTCGCAGTTACCGAACAGCTCAATAAGCTTATCCATCGTTGAAGGTGCACCCTGCTTGCGTTGGAGCACTACATAGAGATATCCGCCGGGATTAAGGACTTCAAAAGACTGCTCGTAAAAACCGAACACCGTCTTCTTTCCTGCTCTTACCGGAGGATTAGTAGCGATGATGTCGAAATGCTCATCTCTTACGCCAAACAAAATGTCGCTGGACATGAATCTGCAGTTAACACCGTTTTGAACGCAATTCTCTCTTGCGAGCGCAACTGCTCTTGAATTGATGTCCACGCCGGTTACGTCAAAAGCCATGAAGCATGACTTGATGACTATTCCGACGATGCCGACACCGCAGCCAAGGTCTACAAAACGTTCCATCTTTGGACCTCTTGCCTTGATGTCTTTTACGAGTGTGTCAATGAGAAGATTGGTGCCGAAGTCAACTTCCTTTCTCGAGAATACAGATGTGTCCGTAAAGAACTCAAAGTTGATACCGTTCATTCTGTACGGGATCATCTTACGGTCTGAAGGAGTTGTCGGATTGGGATCAAAATACTGTGTCATGGTAACCTGTTCTTTAAACCTGTCTTTTCCATTACGAGCATAAGCGGGATGCCTAAAACTATTAGCAACACTGCTTCACTTCCTGCAACGGAAAGCATACTTATCAGGACAGCCTCAAGCGTAACCGTGCTTGAGCTGTCGACCAGAAGGAACGGAAGATATCCGCCGACGATAAGTCCGTTGACCAATACAGGCGGGATAAGTCCGAGCCACTTGTTTTTCTTACCGATGAAGTAAGAGAGGATTCCCGCGATAAGTGTCGCGAGTGTTCCTCCGATAATATCCACCGGACCCAGATTGCCCGGATTGATCAGATTTGCAATAAAGCATCCGAGAGTAACTCCCGGTATCATTCCCCATGAAAAGATCGGGAATACAGTCATTACCTCTGCGATCCTTACCTGGATCGGACCGTATGCGATATTTGCAAACGGTGCGGTAAAGACAACATATAGGGCTGCAACGATTCCGTTGAAAACAACGAACTTAATACGTATTCTGTTCTTTGACTGGCCTGACTCTGTCATAATCACATCATTGAGCGGATCGTGTCATTGATCTGCGCTATCCTTACAGTTTTCGACCAGGGCATCTCGGGTGCCTGGATAAGACCCATGGAGATGGCATTGGCACAACTCTCGAATTCATAAACATATCCGCGGAGAAATTCCTTATCACCGTCAACTTCTTCAAGAAGCGTATCGTCATTGGAATAAATGGCGATCTTACGGTAATTGTTGATGTTGGTAAACTTGATCTTTCCCCTCTCTCCTACGACAACGCCGTCCTTGTCAGTATCTGCGCACATCGTAACGTAGAAATTACCCAGAATGCTGCCGTCTTCAGATTCCAGACAATAGGATGTATCCCTGTCGATTCCGGAAGAGACTCTTCTTGCGAAGACCCTGGATACTTTTATGTCATTACCCATAAACGAGAGTGCAAAGTTTGTTGTATAAACTCCGAGATCAAGATAGCTTCCGCCGCCTAAAACAGGGCTGTTAAGTCGGGGTACGGAGGCAATGTCATATCCCAGGTTTGCGGATACATATTTAACTGTTCCGATCCTGCCTTTCTCGATCCATTCGAGAGCCTTAAGGTGGAGGGGCTGATAGGAAGTCCACATTGCTTCAGCTACGAAAATGCCTCTGTTCTTTGCCTCGAAAAAGATGCTGTCAGCTTCAGCCTTGCTCATGGCAAAAGGCTTTTCAACAAGAATGTTCTTGTATTCCTTGATGCACATGATCGCATGTTCATAGTGGTATGTGTTTGGTGTTGCGATATAAACAAGGTCGATCTCATCTGAAGCTGCAAGCTTCTCATAACCGGTAAAGACTTTGGCATCAGGACAGTGTGCAGCAGCGAACTTCTTCGCCTTGTTTCTTTCTCTGGAAGCAACGCCTGCGATTACTGCCTTCTTATTGCCTTTTAAGCTGTCTGCAATTTTAGCTGCAATGGTTCCGCAGCCGAGAATACCGACTCTGAGCATATTTTCAAACCTCTTTATTATTTATATAAAATGCAACTCTCTAATTGTATTTAGCGCTTTACATTGTGTCAATCTATGTTTTGAACAAGCCGTTTAATATGGACAATCGCAGTCTGTTGCTTTATTTTATTGCAAAGATATCAGTTAAGAGGGTTAGTGTGACCGTAAAGTTTCTGGACAAATTATCGCCCCGCAAGAGAGGCATAGTATATCTTCTTTTATCGTCATTCTCATTTGCATGCATGGCGTTGTTCATTAACCTCGCAGGAGACATGCCCGTTTTCCAAAAGGCATTCTTCAGAAATCTCGTAGCTATCGTTATGTCCTACATAATGCTTGCCAGAAGTCCCGAGAAATTCAAGATCAAGAAGGGGTCTCTTCCGAGCCTCTTCATGCGCGCCGGGTTCGGAACGATAGGTGTTATCGCAAATTTCTACGCGATCTCGAATACGAATATGTCGGATGCCATGATGCTCAACAAACTGTCACCGTTCTTTGCAATGCTGACTTCCATAATCGTATTAAAAGAATCGGCTGACGGTTTTCAGTGGGCAGCAATACTTACGGCGATCGTAGGAGCTGTCTTTGTAGTTAAGCCTTCGTTTTTATTCGGCACTTTCGGGATCAGCAGCGACTCCGTTTTTCCGCTTGTCATAGCGCTCATCGGAGGGATATGCGCCGGTATCGCTTATGCATTCTTACGCAAGGCGACACTTAAAGGAGAGCGCGGGATCGTAGTAGTAGCTTTCTTCTCTACTTTCTCATGCATTGCCCTCATCCCGTTTATCATCTTTACTTATCAGCCTATCACCCTTTTGCAGTTCTTCTTCTGCGTCATGACTGGTGTATCCGCCTGCTTCGGGCAGATCTTCATAACATCTGCTTACGCCGCATGTCCTGCAAAGGAGATATCGATCTACGATTATTCAACCGTTATATTCACGGCTCTTCTGGGACTTATTGTTTTAGGTGAGGTTCCTGATTTCCTGAGCATAATTGGATACGCCATCATTATCGGCGCATCCGTTCTGAACTACCTTTATAACAACAATTACCTGAGGTTTAAGAAATCCTGAACGTCTTTCAGGGACGGCAGGATAATGTCCGCAAGGCCCTTCATCTCATCATCAGGCTGGATGATGTCCGGAACCATTACCGTATAAAGCCCTGAAGCTTTGCAGGCCCTTACGCCGTTAAATGAATCTTCAAGTCCGACACTCTCTTCAGGCTTAACGCCAAGGGCATCACACGCAAGAAGGAATATCTCGGGATCAGGTTTGGACTTAGTTACCTGGTCTCCGCAGACACATGTATCAAAATACGGCAGCGCACCTAACGTTGCCATCTGGGAAGTAACCTCTTCCCTTGTGGAAGAAGATGCGATGGCTATCTTCATGCCGGCATTTTTCATTGCACTCAAAAGTTCGATCGTGTGTGGCTTGAGCGGCACTTTGCCCTTCTCCGCCAGTCCGTTATAGATCTCACGGAGCTCGCGCTCATAGCGGTCGCCGGGCTCGCCGTAGACCCTCTCGAACTCTTCAACGGTAGCCTTTTTATTCTTGCCTATAACACTGATGCCGTAAGTGACGATGTCCTTAAAGCCGTACTTTTCGCCTATTATTTCCCAGCATTTCAGGACTGTCCTCTCTGAATCGAGGATCAGTCCGTCCATGTCGAAAATAGCCGCTTTAAACTTCCTGTTAATGGTCTCCATCAGACTTCCATCGTACCTTCGAAAACCTTGGCACAGTTACCTGTCATGAATACTGCATCATCTGTGTACCTGATGATGAGGTCACCGCCCTTAAGGATAACTCTGATGTCTTCGCCCTTCTTACAGTAACCGTTCTCGCAGGCTGCAACTACAGTTGCGCACGCGCCTGTTCCGCAGGCCATTGTCTCGCCTGAACCTCTCTCCCATACTCTCATCTTGAGCGTATGGTCGTCGATGATCTTGACGAATTCCGTATTTACTCTCTCAGGGAAGATATCCGTTGAGTATTCAAACTTGGGTCCGATCACATTGAGATCAAGCACGTCTACAAGATCAGTGAATACTACTGCATGAGGGTTACCCATTGACACAGCAGTGATCTTATATTCATCGCCGTCTATATTTACCGGAACGTTGATCGCCGTATCGCCGGGAAGTGTGCAGGGGATCTTCGGCGGATTAAGCTCTGCCTTGCCCATGTCTACCTTAACTCTTGCGACAACGCCGCCCAATGTCATAAGTTCGAGAGACTTGATTCCGCTCTTCGTCTCGATCTTCATGTGTCTCTTCTTGTGACCGCGCTCATCGTACATGTACTTGGCAACGCATCTGATCGCGTTACCGCACATCATGCCCTCAGAACCGTCGAGGTTGTACATGATCATTCTGCAGTCAGCAACCTTTGAAGGTGCGATGAGAACGATACCGTCACCGCCTACACCGAAGTGTCTGTCACTCATGTAGACTGACAAAGATTCAGGTGAAGATACCATATTCTCCATGCAGTCGATGTAGATGTAATCGTTACCTGCACCCTGCATCTTTGTAAATGTGATCTTACGTCTCTTGTCACGCATGTTGTTGATGTCAACGAGTTCTGTGTTGATCTCGGAAAAATGGCTCATGAGTGAATCAGCGAGAGCATCTGCAGTATCGATAGCCGTAAGACAAGGGATGCCGAGCATGACTGCTCTTCTTCTGAGCTTAACGGAGTCTCTTGCAGGGAGTCTTCCCTTAGCTGATGTTGAGATGATGTAATTGATCTTGCCGCTCTCGATAAGAGACATCGTGTTGTTCTCATCAGACTCGTGGATCTTGGATACTTCGGAAACTTCCATTCCTGCAAGCCTCAATGCCTCGGCCGTGCCCTTTGTAGCATAGAGCTTGAAGCCCATTGAATCGAACTTCTTTGCGATCTCGACGATCTCCATCTTGTCGGAATTTCTTACCGTGATGAATACACCGCCGCGCTTATACATCTTGTAGCCTGCTGCTACGAGGCCCTTATAAAGAGCTTCCGAGAGGTTTCTGCCAACCCCCAAAACTTCACCCGTAGACTTCATTTCAGGTCCGAGCTGTGTATCAACGTCCGTAAGTTTCTCGAATGAGAACACAGGAACCTTAACTGCCGTATAAGGTGACTGTCTGTAGAATCCCGTGCCGTAATCCATGTCTGCGAGCTTTGTTCCGAGGCTTACTTCGATGGCAACGTCTACCATCGGGATGCCCGTAACCTTGCTCATGTAAGGAACGGTTCTTGATGCTCTCGGGTTGACCTCGATTACATAGATCCTGTTGTCCTTTACGATGTACTGGATATTTACGATACCTGTTGACTTAAGTCCGTCGCAGAGTGCGATCGTTGTATCAGCAAGCTTCTTGTACATGTCATCGTAGATGTGCTTTGCAGGATACATCGCGATGGAGTCACCTGAGTGGATACCTGCACGCTCAACGTGCTCCATGAGACCAGGGATAAGTACATCCTTACCGTCGTAGATCGCATCTACTTCGATCTCCTTACCCTGGATGTACTTATCGATGAGGACAGGATTTTCGATGCCCTGTGCGAGGATGATCTTCATGTACTCGTTAACGTCTTCATCGTTGAAGGCGATGATCATGTTCTGACCGCCAAGCACGTAGGAAGGTCTTAAGAGCACAGGATATTCAAGCGTGTTTGCAGCCTTAAGGGCTTCGTCCAGTGTGAGAACGGAGAATCCCTTAGGTCTTGCGATTCCGAGTCTCTCAAGAAGTTCATCAAATCTCTCACGGTCTTCTGCCATGTCGATCGAATCTGCAGATGTACCGATGATGTTGATGTTATTCTCTGAAAGAGTTTTCGTGAGCTTGATAGCTGTCTGGCCGCCGAATGCAACAACTACGCCGAATGGCTTTTCCTGATGAACGATGTTCATTACGTCTTCAGGTGTGAGAGGCTCAAAGTAGAGTCTGTCACCTGTATCGAAGTCAGTAGATACAGTCTCAGGGTTGTTGTTTACGATGACAACTCTGTAGCCCAGTTCTCTTAATGCGTGTACGCAGTGAACGGCAGCATAGTCGAACTCGATACCCTGACCGATCCTGATCGGGCCTGAACCGAATACGATTACCGTCTGCTTATCCTTATCGCCTGCCTTCTCGAAGTCAGCTTCGTTCTCGCCGCCTTCTTCATGTCTGTTGAATGTTGCGTAGAAGTAAGGCGTGTGTGCTTCGAACTCGCCTGCGCATGTATCAACCATCTTGAATGTGGGCTTGAGCTCATATGTAACGGGCTTGCCGGTGATCCTTGCGATAGCCTTGTCTGTGAAGCCGAGTTTCTTTGCTTTTACATATTCATCGAACGAGATATCCCTGCCGGTGATCTCTTTCTCGAATTCGACGAGGTTCCTGATCTTGGAGAGGAACCACATATCAATCTTTGTTTCTTTGTTGATCTCGGAGATATCAATGCCTCTTCTGATCGCCTCAGCAACATAGAAGAGTCTCTCGTCCGTAGGAGTTACGCAGCGCTCCATAAGGTCTTCGTCTGCCACTTCTTCCATCTTCTTAAGGTGAAGCGTGTCGGCAGAGATCTCTGCGCCTCTTACGGCCTTCATGAGCGCGCTCTCGAATGAATCAGAGATTGCCATGACTTCGCCGGTTGCCTTCATCTGTGTGCCGAGATTTCTCTTTGCATAAACAAACTTGTCGAAAGGCCACTTCGGATACTTAACTGCAACATAGTCCAGTGCAGGTTCGAAAGCAGCATATGTGTGACCTGTTACGGCATTTACGATCTCGTGGAGTCTGTAACCGATCGCGATCTTTGTAGCAACCTTTGCGATCGGATAACCTGTTGCTTTTGAAGCAAGAGCAGATGATCTTGAAACTCTGGGGTTAACCTCGATTACCGCATACTCAAATGAGTTGGGGTTAAGAGCAAACTGGCAGTTACAACCGCCTTCAACGCCCAATGCTTCGATGATGTTAAGTGATGCCGTTCTGAGCATCTGATACTCTTTGTCTGAAAGCGTTACTGCAGGAGCGATAACGATGGAGTCACCTGTGTGAACTCCGACAGGGTCAAGGTTCTCCATTGAGCAGACAGTGATTACGTTGCCGTCCTTATCTCTGATAACCTCGAACTCGATCTCTTTCCATCCTGCGATACCTCTCTCGATAAGCACCTGCGTGATAGGAGATAAAGCAAGACCGTTTCTAGCGATCTCGTGGAGCTCTGCTTCATCGTTAGCAATACCGCCGCCTGTTCCGCCCAATGTGAACGCAGGTCTTACGATGACCGGATAGCCTATCTCTTTTGCAAAATCAATTGCATCTTCAACTGTCGTTACAACCTTTGAAGGGATGCAGGGCTGGCCTATCGCTTCCATCGTATCCTTGAACATCTGGCGGTCTTCGGCCTTGTCGATACACTCGGGTGATGAGCCTAAGAGCTTAACGCCGTGTGATTCAAGGAAACCTTCCTTGGCGAGCTGCATGCAGAGTGTAAGCGCTGTCTGTCCGCCAAGACCTGAGAGGATCGAGTCAGGCTTTTCTGTCTCGATTATTCTCTTAACTGTTGTGAGTGTAAGAGGCTCGATGTAGATCTTATCTGCCATAGACTTATCAGTCATGATGGTAGCCGGGTTGGAGTTCAACAGAACTATCTCGATGCCGTCTTCACGAAGTGCTCTGCAGGCCTGCGTACCTGCGTAGTCAAACTCGGCTGCCTGTCCGATTACGATAGGACCTGAACCGATAACAAGAACTTTTCTGATTGTTTTATCAAGCGGCATATTAGTTCTCCCCCTTCTTCTCTTCCATCATCTTAATAAACATATCGAAAAGGAACTCCGTATCCTTCGGTCCTCCGCATGCTTCAGGGTGGAACTGTACTGAATAAGCGGGCTTATCAAGATATTTGATTCCTTCGTTGGTTCCGTCGTTTACGTTAACGAAGTATTCTTTAGCGACCGTCGTGTCGATTGAATCGCTCAATACCTGGTAACCGTGGTTTTGTGATGTGATATAAACTCTGCCGGTCTCAAGATTCTTAACAGGGTGATTTGCACCTCTGTGACCGTACTTGAGCTTTGATGTCTTAAATCCGTGTGCAAGGGCGAGGATCTGGTGACCTAAGCAGATGCCCATGATGGGTGTGCCCCAGTCCTTGATCTCCTTCATAGTCTCGATCGCTTTAACATTGTCCTCAGGGTCACCCGGGCCGTTTGAAAGGAAGATTCCGTCAGGGTTGATCTCTTTTACCTGTGATGCGCTTGCATCTGCAGGAAGGAGATGAACCTCACAGCCTCTCTTTGCGAGCTCTCTTGAGATATTCGACTTGATTCCAAAGTCAAACATAGCGACTTTGAACTTCACTTCGTCCTTAGCAGGAACGATCTGTTCCTCTTTTGTCGTTACCTCTTCAACAGGGTTAACGATCTTATATGCCTTGATCTCATCTAATGAGAACTCATCAGGGCTGCTGCAGATCGCGCCGTTCATGGTACCTGATTCTCTTAAGCACTTTGTAAGAGCTCTCGTGTCGATTCCCTTGATTCCGGGAATGCCCTGTTCCTTAAGGAATGAATCGAGATCAGTCTCACATCTGAAGTTTGAAGGAAGGTCACAGACTTCTCTTACGATGTAGCCTGATACATTGACCCTGTCACTCTCCATGTCAGGAGTGATTATTCCGTAGTTGCCTATCAAGGGGAAGGTCTGAACTACTGCCTGTCCTTTATAACTCGGATCGGTAAGTGTCTCAAGGTAAGCTGTCATGGCGGTAGTGAAAACTATCTCTGAAATGACGCTTCCTTCGGCACCCATTGCCTCGCCTTCGTAAACATTTCCGTTCTCTAATACAAGATAACGTTTCATATATGTTGTCCCCCTTTTATAAAAAAGGCTTTTCCGAAAGAGAAAAGCCTAAAAATCAAATCATCCGAGAAGAATCTTGCGCACCATGCTCATCATCTGTTCTTTCTCGATAACATCCTTGTGTCTTACTTCAAGAGACGGCAGTTCGGCGATTGATTGCGGGAGTTCGAGCCCGCTCTCTTCAGCAAGTTCGGCAATGATATCGGGTGTCTCCTTATTGTCGGAGTAACCTGCTCCTCTTAAAGCATCCATTACAGCCGGTGCAAACTTAAACGGTGAAGCTGTAGATGCGAATACCGTCTTGCTCTCGTCGCCTGATCTCTGATGATATCTTCCGTAGATATTGAAGCCGACAGCCGTATGCGGATCGATAACATGATCCGTGCGGTCATATACTTCAAGGATGGTCTTGGATACGCCTGTCTCATCGGCAAATCCGCCGACAAACAGTCTCTGCAAGGACTTCAGTGTATCTTTATCAACACTGTATTTGCCCTCATTGTTAAGCTGGCGCATCCATTCCGTAACCTTCTGGGGATCCTTGCCCGTGATCTCGAAAAGAAGTCTCTCAAGGTTTGAAGAGATAAGGATATCCATTGAAGGAGATGTGGTCTTGAAGAACTCTCTGTTACGGTCATATATACCGCTGGAGAAGAAGTCGCACAAAACCTTATTGCGGTTGGAAGCGCAGATAAGCTTATGAACAGGGATACCCATCTGCTTGGCAAACCATGCAGCAAGGATATTACCGAAGTTACCTGTCGGAACAACGATGTTGAACGACTCGGTAAGATCGATCTTTCCCTTTCTTACTAATTCAACATATGAATATACGTAGTATGCGATCTGAGGCGCAAGTCTTCCCCAGTTGATGGAGTTTGCAGATGAGAGCATTACGTCGCGTTCATCAAGCGTGATGGCAAATTCCATATCACCGAAGATCCTCTTAACACCGGTCTGTGCATCATCGAAGCAGCCGTTTACTGCGATAACATGTGTATTGGAACCGCCTGTTGTCGTCATCTGGAGCTTCTGAGCTTCAGATACGCCGCCTGTAGGATAGAATACGATGATCTCTGTTCCGGGAAGATCCTTGAAACCTTCAAGAGCAGCCTTGCCCGTATCACCGGAAGTAGCAGTAAGGATGCAGATCTTCTTGTTTGTGCCTGTCTTCTTTGCAGAAGCAGTCATGAGGTGAGGCAGGAGCTGGAGAGCAACATCCTTAAATGCGCACGTAGGTCCGTGCCAGAGTTCAAGAATGTATTCTCTGTCGTTATATTCGTTCATCTGAACGAGAGGAACAGGGTTCTCACCCCACTTCTCTTCAGCATAAGCCTGTCTTGTATATTCGAGGAGTTCAGCCTCAGTAAAGTCTGTAAGGAACTTGGAGAGCACAAAAGCAGACAATTCATAGAACTGCATCGTCTGCATTCTCTCGAGGTCTTCTTTTGTGAGCTGGGGAATTGACTCAGGAACGAAAAGACCACCGTCGGGAGCGATACCTCTGATGATCGCTTCGCTTGAAGAAAACTTTCCTTCATATCCCCTGGTACTTATATAGTTCATTCGTCCTCTCCCTCGTACGTCGTTTCTTCTTCTTCAGACGTCTCTTCAGATGTCGTAGTCTCGACAATGTATGCCGTAAGCTGAGTTTCCTCAGTAGTTGTAGTCGTTGCTTCCGTAGTTGTCTCGGTCGTTGTCTCCTCTTCAAGAGGATTCTTCGTCCAGACCGTACCATAGCTTGATTCGTAGGCACTCATTATGGCCGATACTTCAGGATCATATCTGTTCTTGTAGAACTCGCCCTCAAGATAATCGATCTTGTCACGGGCAGATGCTCCTGCTTCAATCTGTTTTATCAGAGGAATAATACCAAATATAATAAGTAACGTCATTAGTAACATTGACAGAATTACAACGCCTGTAACGACTAAACTTTTCATCTTCTCTCTCGGAGATTTGATATCCTCAATATCTATTGAATCATCGGGCAGTTCATCAGCTACTCCGCCTGAACGCATAAGGATATCCCTGCGCTCTTTGCTTGAAGCCATTTGAGGAGCTTCGGAAGTCTTCTGTGCCTTTGTGAGGATCGGTGCCTGGAAGTTTGCCCTGGCAGCCGGAGATGAACCTGATGCCATCTGTGCATTCTTGAGCTTTCCTGCGATGTCTGCCGGCGGGAGGTCTGCGGGCGGATTCTTGATGTCCTCCCTTACCATTCTCAAAGCTTCCTGTGCGATAGTCAGATACTGCTCTGTTCCGAGCACTCCCTGGATAGCAAATGCGAGGCTTCCCTCAGCTCTTTTAAACTGACCTTCTCTTGCAAGGCAGAGACCGAAGATCAAGGCGGGATCGCCCCACTTCTGATACTGTGAGATCAAAGGTTTTAAGAATATCTGTGCAACGTCAGTGCCATCGCTCTGGCTGTTCTGCAGAGCTCTGTTATACTGGCGGACAATGCGGGCCTTCTCTTCATTGCTGACATCGAAAAGAATGAGACTCGACTCATTTATAGGCTGTATCATCATACATAAGCTTAAATAGTCGTGCATTCGATCAATCCTTTCAGCGTGGCTCTTATCTGACCCGTAAGATAAAGCGATCCTGTCGCAAGAAGTACATATCCGTCTTTGACGGTTTTCTCATACGCCAGCTTCGTGCCTTCCAAGGCATTTGGGCAGGCCGTCAAATCGTCGCTGATATTATACACATAATTAATTTTCTGTGCGAGAACATCAGCAGGCTCACTCCTCGGGTTATCAGGCATTACCGTTACTGCACTCCTAATGTTAAGGTCACATGCTTTATAAGCTTCGAGTATACCCGAAACATCCTTATCTGCCATGACTCCCATGAGAAGTCTTACAGGTTTGCCTCTAAGAGATCCGCCGAGCATTTCATTCATTGTCTCGCCAAGACTCTGTGCGCCCTGCGGATTGTGGCCGCCGTCTATGATTATTGTCGGTTCGATGCTTAAGATCTCAGCTCTGCTCTTCCATCTTGCAAGAGCAATGCCTTCCTTTATCGCATCTTCCGGAATGCCGCATTTTCTGCACGCTTCAATTGAAGTTACCGCATTGCCGATCTGGTGTCTGCCGTTAAGAGCGGTCTTGTATGTAATGCCGTCATAGGTAAATTCCATCATGCCGTCCATGGTAAAACGCGCGCTGTTAAAGCTATCCTTATTTCCGGCAAACGTTATGTCGATATTCTTTTCGGAGGCTTTGGAGATAAGAGTGCTTCTGACATCACCCTTCATCTCCTCAGGAAGGATCATGAAGCCGGGATCAAAACACACTGCGGGCGAGCCTTCCTTAAAGATTCCTGCCTTCTCGGCCGTGATCTCAGAGATGGTATTTCCCAAAACACCCGTGTGATCAAGTCCCATGGCTGTAACCACTGTTACCATCGGATCTTTGATCACATTGGTTGAATCAAGTCTTCCGCCAAGACCGACTTCGAGTACTGCAACATCTACCTTCATGTCGGCAAAGTAAAGGAAGCAGATGGCTGTTATGAGTTCGAACTCAGTAGGCTCATCACAAAGGCCATCTGATACCATTTTCTCCCTGGCTTTTTTAACCATGCCGGAATACTTATCAAGATCTGCCTGTGATATCTCGCCAGTTGAGTCATCAGCAATAAAATCCATAAGACCTTTTTTACCGTCAAGGATCCTGATCCTCTCGGTAAAGCGCTCAAGGTAAGGTGAAGTAAAGACTCCCACCTTCATGTCATTAGCCGCCATTACCGATGAGATAAAAGTCGCAACGGAACCCTTGCCGTTTGTTCCCGCAATATGGACAGACTTAAAGCTGTCCTGGGGATTACCCAGAAGGTTCATGAGATTGGTAATGCGTTCAAGTCCGGGTTTGATGCCGAATTTCAAGGCTCCCTGTAAGAGGTCCGGCACATTCGGATCAGACATCAGCCTTATCCTCTGAAGGCTCTTTCTTTTCTTCCGAATTGTAATCTACCATGTCCTTCTTTTTGAAGACCATAAGCTTACTCATTACATAATTAGCAATTACAACAAAGACGGAATTAATGAGCTTTACAAGATATTCGTATGTAAATCCAAAAGACAATCCGAAAATCGAGATAGTAGTCATGGGCGTATCTATCGGCAGGCCGGTGATTGCAACACAGCCCCAGATCATCAGCGAATAAACGCCTAATTCAAGGACAAGAAATGAGATTATCCTGGCACCGGTGAAAGACAAAAGCTCTCTTAATATATTTCCCTTTGATCTGAACACAGTGATCCTGTTAAGGAAATATGCTACCAGCACCGCAATTATCCAGCATATGATCTGATTGATTATATACTTAAGTGAGACCGGTTTCCCGAAGAGATTGACAGTCATGTCGACCTGGACGAGCTTATCAATGGCTATATAACAAACCCAGTTAACGACAGTCGTAAGTCCGCCGCTTACGAGATACATAAAAAGCTTACGGAGCTTTTCCTGTTTTTCCGTAAGATCCTTGCCGCCAACAATTATCGTCTTAAGATCCATTTTCCTTTAAACTCTCTTCGGTCTCGGATTCGTTCTCTCGGAGACCATCTTTCTTACAATGTATACGGTAATCGTAATAATAACCGCCTCAATAATAGCAATAACAAGGAAAACGTCAAACAGATAAGAATACAAAAGCTCGGCTCTTTTATCCGCAAATCTGTATAGACTGATGGAACCTGTCGTCTTATCGATGTAGTAGAAGTCCGCATTTCCGCCTTCATCAGCCATGTAGCAGATGAAATCTCCGTCAGCATTCTGATAGCCGTGCAGGACAATCGTTCCCATATCAAGATCAACCGGCTTGAATTCATCCGGGAGCATCGAATTACCCGGAACATCAACGACCTTCAGAATAGCCGATGATTCGATCAACGTATTCGCGGGATCGTATCTGAGAACCGTTTTCTCAGTACTGTTATAGAAATAGAAACCGGGTTGCTGTGTACCGTCGAACAGATAAAGCAGAACGCTGGTAACGCCGTCTCTTACGTATGCAGGGACACTGTAGCCGTTGATATATCTTGTAGTCTGGGTAAAGCCTTCGGGAATCGAAATATCATCCGGCGCATCAAGGAAAGTGTAAGTGTTTCCTTCAAAATCGACCAGCGATGCATCTTCAGGAACGTTACTTTCTTTTCGCAATACATGGATCGTGTAATGCATGTGGCTGATTCCATCCTGGGCAGTAACGTTTACATTGACGATATTGTCGCCCATGTTCAGATACTGGTTGCCGTCGATAATAACCGCAGCCCATAGATTGTTCGCAAGTACCAAGACCTGAACTTCCGTAACGGAACGCTCAACGGAGCAGCTGTATTCCGTAATGTTGGGATTAAACTCAGGAGTAATAGTCGTTCCTCTGATCTTCAAAGAAGCGAGCGTGGCATCGCTCGATAATCCCATTCTGATGATCGGGAGTGTAACTCCGGTTCCGACCTTTGCAGTAACAGTATCTTTAACCGAGGTAAACGTGCCGGTATTTCCTATCCAGCAATTAACCTCACCGTTGCTTTCAGGGTAAAGTCGTAAGACTATCGAAAACAAAGTAACCTGGCTGTCTGAAGAAAATGATGTTGATACTTTTTCATCACCATTATCATCAGTAGTTACACTCATCAGCTGGTCCATGCCGCTGACCGACAGTGTGCCGACTGTCTGGGTCTCGGTAAATACGTAATTTGAAAGATCTTTTCCCTGTTCAAAGGAAACATATTCAGCTTTATCCGCATCAAAATTAAATTCGATCGGACCAAATTCTGAAATATCAGGAAAACTGTTTGCAACGACGTCTACTATGATGATGTCACCCGGGCCTACATCAGTTCTTTTTGTAACAGCGGAAATCGTAACTTCCGAATCAGCTTTAACTGTCACGCCGTCCGTATATGCAAGACAGAAAACAGCGGCAAAGACGAACGCAAACAAAGACGCTGCGGCCTTCTTGATCAATGCACCTGTTTTCCTGTCAAAAAGCTTTCTCATTCCGGCAGATACCCGTAAGCCTCCGGCATGTTGTTGTATACAGGAATGACAAATTCAAAACCTGCATCAGTCATGCCTATCGAATCGTAACTTCTGTAATATCTCATACCTTCCGAATATGCCATCATGATATTCTGGGCATACTGGTGATTGTATCTTTCCGTACCGTCATCAAGAACATCAAACTTCTGGAAATAAAGCGTGTTCTGTCCCTTGTCGATATAGCCTGTTGCAATCCAGACCGCACCGCCCATGATTGCTCTTTCAACAGATGTCCAAGGCAGGAGATATGTTGCTTCGGTATCGGATATTTCCTGGGCTTCCCAGTCCCTGCCCCACTGTGCGTATTTCGCGCCGTTGATTACCGCACCGCCCGGTTCGGTCGTAGCATAAGCACCAATATTGTAGAAGTTGTAATAGCCTTCATAACCTGTAAGATCACCCCTGCACAATGCAGATTCGCCGGAGTATCCCATCTCCTGTATGATCCTGCTCGCGAGGAAGTAAGGCGATACTCCCGCGCTTTCTCCGGCTTCATAGATGATCTGTGCATAATCGTAATCAGGATCGCCGTCCATGAACGAACCTCTGATGATCTCTCTTACACCGTCTACCGTGTGAACATTGGGATCGAAACCTAAAAGTTCGAATGCAAAAACCTTCTCAGGTGTAAGGAAGTTTCTCGGATCCATAAAGTAACTTACTACATCCGTTTTGCACATCATCCAGTCAGGCTTATCGTAAACTTCGCTGTTAGGCTTAACAAAAGCCGGATAAGACGAATACTGGATAAGGCTTCTTGCCTTGCTGTCTTCTGCAACCACTGCCGTATCAAAGGAAAGATTCGTGTAGTAAGGAGTAAGCACGTAATTAGGCTTGAGTGAGTGAATGAGCCACAATCCGCTGAAGTAACTTGTCGGGAATTTAGTAAGTGTATTTTCTCTGAAATCACCTTCATCGTCACCATTGAGCAGGAAGAAATTATAGTTGTCGGAAGTACCGTCAAATCCCGTAACTGTACATGTGATGACAGTCTCGCCCGAAGGAATGGTGTAGAGCTGGCCCTGGTCCAACACCGTCTCGATTCCATTGGAATTTGCCTTGATGGTTACGCTTGCGGAATAACCTTCTAGAGGCGTACATCTGATCGCGATGTCCTTTGAGCTGTCCATGTAATAAGCATAATTACGGTTAAGGTAATCGAAATCCGGATAGATATCCAGGAACTGGTCAGGTGCGGAATCGTTGATATAGCATCCGGATAAAGCTCCGTTGATCGGAATGATCCCCGCTTTCTTTCTCTCGACTTCATAAGTGACCATGTCCTTGTCTGTCAGTCTGAGCCTTCCGCTGCCATCGTCTCCTGTAACAGCCATATAACTGCCGTCAAAATATGCGCACTCTCTGGACTGTATCATCGTGAAGTCAATGTCTTTCTCGATGTTGCTGCCGGAGCCGGTTCTGCTTACGCAGATATAATAGCAGTTGGATACTCCTGCAATGCCTGTCTCTTCAGCAACGGCCGCAGTATCCTGCTTTTTGCCTCTGAGCATTGCATAAGGGATGCCGGGATTTTCGTTGCTTCCGATAAGGTTTCCCTTAAGGTCATAAAGAGATACCCTGATGTCATCGGAAAGTCCCGCAAAATCGATATAGCAGTCATCATCACCGCAGTCGATCATATACCAGGCGTTGTTGTTTCCGCTGGGGATAAAGCCCTCGGCAACGGAATTCGGATAGATGGTAACCTTCTCGGGGATCATTATCTCGCCTCCCGAAATCACAGTTCCACGTCCGTCTGAACTTCTGATGAGAGCATAAACTTCATGTCTTCCCGGTGCGCAGTCTGCAGTATCCCAGGACAGGACAAACTCGCGGTAATCGGAATTGCCGCTGTTTTTATCGTTAAATTTCAGATATCCGTAATAGAGTGAACCATCAACGAAAAAGTCCGTTCTGACTTCATCTCCTGTTGCCGAATATGAACCTGCCGCTTCCCTTATTCCGACAGTGTACTGTTCGGGAGAGTCGATGGTTGATGCAAGGGTGACGTTTGAGATTACCGAGCCCTTTCTTGACGGTGCCGATGAAGCTTTAAGATCGCTGTTTTCAGAAGAGATCGCTCTGTCGATCGCAGCAGCTCTCGTGGTGCTTTTGAGATCATCGAGTATGTACTGTACTTCATCCTGACGTGTCTCACCGTATATGACATAGCTTAAGTCTTCCGCAAATCTCTCGTCGGAAACTCCTGTAAGAAGATATTCAGGCGAAGTCATTACCGAAATGACATAGTCACCGCATGATACAAGACCGTCTTCAACACGGGCTTTGGCAATCCTGATCTCATCGTCGGAGCTGGATGTCAGAAGGCCAGCGCGTGCAACGATATCGTCTGCTGTTTTCAGTGTCTTTTTGTCGGGACCGTTTATTCCCGTATCAATGCTCAATACCGTTGCAACGGAAGCTGCTATTGCGAGAAGTCCGCCGGAAATGGCAACCGCAAAATACTCTGGACGTCTTTTAAACATCTCTTACTCGTCCCTCCCGGTTATCTTATCCAAGGTATATCCGTATGAAGGAACGAAATGATCCATGAAAAACATTGCTTCAGGCATGTTCATCTCTCTGATGATCTTACCAGTGGAAGCTTTGGCGGCAGAAAACTCTGCGTTGCCGCTGCTCTCTTCCCTTAAGCATTTGATATAAGCTGCGATCTTATCGGCAGCCTTAACAAGCTTATGTATCAGCTTCTCTTCCTCAGTGGAAACCGAAGGAGCGAGAAGATCAAGATAGATGTCTCTCATTTCCTTATCGTCGGGCAGGAGCTCAACAAGGCTTGCAGCTGCTTCTGATTCAACTTCCTTATATGCTTTTGTGATCTCTTTGTTGCGGTACTTAATAGGCGTCGGGAGATCACCTGTTAAGATCTCCGTGCAGTCGTGATAGAGCGCATATGCCTGAACCTTATAAGGGTCGAGCAAAATAGCGTCTTCATTATCCTTCACGAATTTGTTGTGAAGGATGGTTAAGCAGTGTGCGATTACCGCAACGTCAAAACTGTGTTCTTTAATGTTCTCTGTTCTGCTGTTGCGCATCAGTGCCCATCTTTCGATGTACTGCATGCGGTCAAGCATCGCGAAAAAACCGAATTCTTCCTTATTATCCATATTTATCTCCATCAACTCTTATACATCTCGTTAAAGCAGCTTACCGCAAAGGAATCCGTCATTCCCGCAATGTAGTCCGATACATAGATCGGGAGCGGTGTGTCGATGCCAGCTTTATATTCCGGATGATTAGTTACAAATTCGGCAAACTTCCTGATCGATGACGACTTGGATACTTTTGCCTTCTCAAGATTCAGGACAGCCTGATAGAAAGCATTGAAAAGTCCTTCGAGCATTACATCGCAGTACTTCTCATATGTCTGTACTTTCTGCGCCCTGTAGATCTTAGATACATTCTCATTAAGTGTGTGCTCAAGCGCATCGCCTGCGTGATCGCTCATCATGATGCAGCCCTTGTCCATGCTGTTCTCGATAATGTCCTGAACAAGGAAATTGATTATCTCGGAATTAGAACTGCCTACGCCGTCAGCAACCGCAGGAACGTCAAACTCATTCGCGATAACGCCGGTTCTCAAAGCATCTTCGATATCTCTTCCGACATAAGCGATCTTATCAGCAAATCTGACAACACAACCTTCTAAAGTTGCCGGACCCTTACGGTCCTTCTTAGGGATCAGATACGAGAGATCTTCTTCTGTCTTATCCCTACAGGGTTCAAGTCTTCTCTCGGAATAGTATTCACCGCAGTGTGAGATGATTCCGTCCCTTACTTCAAAAGTGAGATTAAGGCCGTCTTTGCCGTTCCTCTTTTCGAGAATGTTCAATACACGGAGTCCGTTGGATTCATGCTCAAAATAGAGCTTGCTGTCGATCTCTTTAAGCTTCTTGTTAAGTATTCTCTCACCGCTATGACCGAACGGAGTATGTCCGACATCGTGACCCAATGCGATCGCCCTGATAAGATCGGTATTAAGGTTCAATGCGTTTCCAATGGTCGAAGCGATATAGTCTACGTAAATAACGTGCTCAAGTCTGGAACAGATGTGATCGTTCGCGGGATTGAAGAAGACCTGTGTCTTGTGCTTTAAGCGTCTGAAGGCCTGTGAATATATGATCCTTCCCATGTCGCGCTCGAAGCAGTTCCTGATGTCACCGTCATTTTCAGGTTCGACCCTGCCTTTTGATTCGCAGCACTTGGTCGCATTGACACTGAGGATCTTGTCTTTCTGATCCTGCAGCATCTTTATCTTGGCTCTTGTAGCATCTGATATCTTATCCGACTTTCCGATACAGGCTATACTGTCGGCATAAAGGTCCTGAAAGCTGAGATTATCTGTCATCAGTTATAGTCTCCTTTTAAAGCACATTATGTAATTATACTACATTACACACTACGCTTTCTTTAGTCCTGCGGCATTGGCAAGCATATTCTTGCGCATTCCGTCGAAATCGACCGTTATGAGGGCATCGCCTCCGACAGGTTCGACCTTGAGTATGACTCCTTCGCCGAATCTCGGATGGATGACATTCATGCCAACGACGATCTCATCGGGCTTAAGCTGTCCTTCGCGGGCGCCTGAAGGCTTCTCCTTCGTAAACTGCGACTTGATCGCGGAAGCGATCGACTTCTTGGATTTCTCCCTGTTGCTCTCTCCTTCCGGAACTTCCTTGGGAGTCTCTCTCTTGGAACCCATGAGGTAAAGGAGTTCGGGATTGATCTCTTTTATGAATCTTGAAGGCTGGTTGCAGTTGGTCTGACCGAAGAGCATTCTCTGTCTTGAAAGCACGATGAAAAGATTCTTCTTTGCCCTCGTGATTGCAACGTACATGAGTCTTCTCTCTTCTTCCGTATCCTCAACGCTCTGGACAGATCTGTAGCTTGGGAAAACGCCTTCTTCAAGACCTATTATGAATACGGCACCGAACTCAAGCCCCTTGGCGCTGTGAATGGACATGAGCTTTACGTAGTCGTCGTTGTCATCGTAGTCATCGCCTTCGGTAAATAGAGATGCATTCTCAAGATAAAGACCGAGTATTCCTTCCGTGGTGTCAGCCGTAGCTGTATCAAAGAAGAAGTCGTCATCAACCTCAACCGGGAAGCCGTCTCCGTCGTCTATCTCAAGATTATCCATGTCAACGGGCTCGGCACGGTGCGCCTTGTCGTATTCCTTGGCTTCAGACAAAAGCTCTTTGAGGTTCTCGACTCTGTCGATGATGTCGCCCTTCTTCTCGCGCTGTTCTGTGATCTCTTCGATGATGCCGGATTCGTTCTCGACATAATCGACGAACTGCGCAAAATCCATCTCGTTTTCTTTGAGCTTATCTCTCATCGAATTGATAAGATCTGTGAAAGCGCCGATCTTCGATGCTGACCTGACGAGCTCCGGATAATCCACAGCATGCATCGCACATTCGAACATACTGATATTGTCAGTAATGGCATACTGTCTGATCTTCTCGATGGTGGTATCGCCGATTCCTCTTTTGGGAACGTTGATTATTCTCTCAAATGCGATGTTATCTTTCGGATCGTTAATGAGCTTCAGATAAGCGAGAATGTCCTTGATCTCCTTACGGTCATAGAACCTCATTCCACCGTAGACTCTGAAAGGTATTCCGAGATTATGAAGAGTCGTTTCTATGTTACGTGAAAGAGCATTCATTCTGTAGAGGACTGCACAGTCTGAATACTTGAACTTGCCCTTATCGACCATCATCTTAATGGTCCTTCCGACAAAATCGGCTTCGCCGTTGCTCGTATCGGCATTCATTACGATGATCTTCTCACCCGCATCGCCCTCAGTCCTTAAGCGCTTGCTCTTACGCTTCGTGTTGTTTGCGATGACGCAGTTTGCCGCATCGAGGATGGTCTTGGTCGAACGGTAATTCTCTTCGAGCTTGATGACGCTCGCTCCCGGGAAATCCTTCTCGAATTTAAGGATGAGTCTTACGTCTGCGCCTCTGAAAGAATAGATGGACTGGTCGTCGTCACCTACGACGCAGATGTTGCCATTACCTGAAGCAAGCTGCATGACCGCGCGGTACTGCGGCATGTTCGTGTCCTGATACTCATCGACCATGATATATCTGAACTTATTCCTGTAGAGCTCCCTTATGTCGGGATTGCTCTCCAAAAGCTTTACCATGTTGACGAGGATATCGTCAAAGTCCATGGCATTGTTGGCCAGGAGTTTTTCCTGGTATCTCTTATAGATCCTTGCAACAACACCAAGGAAATATTCCTTGCCTGCAAGGAGCGAATATTCTTCAACATCGATGAACTTGTTCTTGGCATTGGAAATCTCATTCTGAACCGACTTGGGCTTAAACTGGCTGTCAGCAATATCAAGTTCTTTCATCGCTTCCTTGACGAGTTTTAACTGGTCATCGGTATCGATGATCGAAAAGTTCTTCGTATAGCCCAGAAGTTCGGCATGTCTTCTCAGGAGCCTCGCGAAAATGCTGTGGAACGTGCCGCACCAGATATACTTGGAACGCTCTCCTACAAGGCCCTCGATTCTCTGACGCATTTCATTTGCAGCCTTGTTGGTAAATGTGATCGCAAGAATGGATGAAGGAGCAACGTTGTGTTTCCTCATCATGTAGGCAATGCGGTAAGTTATAACTCTGGTCTTACCCGAGCCGGCACCCGCAAGAATAAGCAGAGGGCCGTCAAGGTGTGTTACCGCCTGGCGCTGTTCATTGTTAAGCCCTACAAGGAGCTGGTCCGCATCCTGGTCAAAGGCCTCATCCGGGCTCTGACCATATATATTCTCGAGGTCTCTGAAGAACTCGTCTGAATTGCTGAAATTCTCGTCTGACAAAGTAAATCTCTCCCTAAATAAATCGATTTAAGTGATTATATCAGTTATGCAGGATAATAATCTTCAAATAATGGGACAATTTTATTCATACCCGGACAAACAAGGCAATTAATAGTCACCCAAATATACCCAATTATCCGGATTATAAGGATTCCCGCCCATAAACTGATACCATGAGCCCGGATTGAAAGCATTACCATTGTTGTTATTTACATTCCAGTCCTTTGTGCACAACACATTCTGAGGCCCGTTTTTAGGATCTGAATTAATGGGATTTCCGGTAAAAGGATTAACAGGATCATCGATTATGCCATTCATGGCTATTGCCGGAGTATCACCGTTAGTCATGTATTCATCACTTATCGAATATCCGGAAGCATTGAAGTCCTTGACCATAAGGAGCGGCATAAAGCGTTCCATATCTTCTCCACTGCAGAAAACATTAAACTGTCCGAGATTGCTTCCGTGATCGGCTACGATAATTATCCTGGTGTTGTCATATACGCCTTTTTCACGCAGATAATCAAACCACTCACCCAGCTTAAGAAAAGCAGCCATAGTAACATGATAGTGCGTGACCTGAATATCAGAATTCATATTCATTGTCCTGCCGTCGATCGTATATCTGGCAACCATATCGACATCATATTGAGTATTATCAACAACGCTGGCAGGGACATAATCAGGCTCCTGCAGGAGGCATTCTGAATGAGTAATGTCATTGCTCATCATAAAGAAATTGTTATCTGCACTGTCATCGATCACAGTAATGTCCGGCAGATTATCCAGAACTGCATAAGATTCAATAAAGTCCGTAGCATAACCCGTACTTCGCGAAAGACCGTCTAAGGTCTGAATAACTGCAGCACCGGCTAAACCTTCAGCATCTCCATTGCTTGAATATGATTCGTTATAACGGCCTCCGTCATACAGTGTTTCCTGCAGTAATACCGGTGAGATCTTCATCAGAGAATAACAGAAGAAATTACGGTTGCGGATTTCCTGCATACGAAGCGACATATCAACAGATGACTGGTTTTCATCGCTGTCGAAAATACTGAATAAGCCATTCACGTTATAACAGTAGAAATCGGGGTATTCATCATAGATCGACAGATCCGGTATCCACTGATAACCTGCATAAGTAGGATTACATATGGTTACGTTATAACCGTTTTTATAAAACAGATCCGGCATAACCTTAAGTGCTTCATTGTGTTTGCTTTCCAGGCTTACATCGGTTCTTTTATTCATGTTCTCGGGAGTGTAATCATAACCGCCGTAAAGGGCCGGAGATCCTACATTCGTACATATTCCGTATGAAATAGTATTCGGATAGTATGTAAAGCCGTCAAACTCTTCTAATAATTCCGGCTTTTCATTGAATATATAAGGGACCTGTGTTCCCATGGCCCTGTCGAGCATCAGTACTACAACATTATGACCGTTCTTACTGAGAGGAATAACGGGTTCTTCTCCGCCCGGAACATAAAAATCATCATAACCTGCATAATACCCCATGATCTCTGCAATATTACCGGCACCGAGTACGAAGACCGATAAGACGGCAACAAGAAGCACGGATTTTGTTATCTTAGACCATTTTGTATATATCAAACCGAGAATAACGCTCAATGCGATAACTGCCAGAGTATTTAAAACATATTCATTAATGGCAAATGTCGGATCGTTATCAAACTGCAATGCAGAGGAAAGGTTTCCGAGTTTTGTTCCAAACAGCATATAGTCCAATACTGATACTCCGCATATGATCCAAATAGCTTTGCAGAACACGGCTTTGGTGTTTTCACTCATAAAATAATAGAATATTCCACCCCATAAGACCCAGCTTCCAAAGGATAAACACATAGCATTGACAATATAGAGAATGGGATTCGTTGACAAAACCGCATCAATGAATTCCATAGTTGAGTCATTAATAATCGCGGAAGGAATCAGAAAACCGGTTATAAGGGACATTAAAACTGTTCCTGCAAAAAAACTTGCAGTATTCTTTTTGCAGGATGCGGTTTTGAAATTGATCTTATCCTTGAGGACACTTGTTGCAAGCGGAACGAAAAGAAGAACAGCGCCTATGGAAATGACCAGTTTTTGTCTTAAATCAAAGTCACTGCGTATAACTGAGAAAACAAGAGTAATCACACCTGCAGCAGCAAAGATCGAATACAAGACCAGCTTCGGGTTTTTAGTCTTATAAACTATGTTCTTGGCCAGCGAGAATACATTGTTTAAAAGCCAATAGAAAACAAGACCTGACGGAGAATGATATAGCAACACAAGAAATATTGCGGCTAATCCGTACACCTGGATCTTGGCTTTTAACGGATGTCCTTTGGTATAGATTATTCCTGATACTATATTGATCAATGTCATTAGGATCGGCAGAACATTAACAGGGAAACTACCGATCATAAACATCGCATCCTCTTTGCCGAGATCAGTTATAAATCCGAAGGGCATCCCCTGTAAGCTCTTCATATTAGACAAGAGATTATACGCAGCTATAAAGAACGGTATCTGCAGCAGCAGAGAGAATGAACTCTTAAGCGCATAAATCGGTTTGTAGTGATTTATGCGGTAATACTCCTGGAGCATAAAGAAACGTTCATCGCCATTGAACTTCTTCTTTATATGCTTTATGCCCCTGGCCATTTTCGCTTGAATATCACGTTCTTCAGCCTGCAGTTCATCTGCTCTCTTATATAAAGGGAGCACCAGAAAATTTACAGCAAGACTCAAAAAAAGTATTGAAATTCCCGCATTTCCGATTGCCCTGTTTGCTATTGTAAAAATAACTTCAAACAGAAGCTCTATTGGTGAAATTATCAATGTGTACAGTATTGTCAGAAATGTCAAAACACTTATGCTTCCTTTCGAATTAGATCACCTTAATAGTCACCCAAATAAACCCAATTGTCAGGGGCGTGCGGATCTCCGCCCAAGAATGTATACCATGAGCCCGGATGGAAAGTGTTGCCCGTATTGTATGGTAAATCCCAATATTCAGATATTAAGACCGTTTGGGGACCTTTCTTGGCATCAGAATCAATAGGGTTGCCTGTAAAAGGATTAACCGGATTATCAACTATGCCTGATAACGCAATTGTAGGTGTATCAGCATTAGTCATGAATTCTTTGCTGACAGTAAAACCTGTTGAATTAAAATCTTTTACCATCAGAAGTGGAAATACATACTCCATATCTTTTCCGGCGCAAGTTATATCAAACTGTCCCAGATTTCTTCCGTGGTCAGCAACAATGATAATTCGGGTGTTATCATAAACTCCTTTTTCCCTCAAATAATCAAACCATTTACCTAGCTGGATTAAAGCAGCCATATTTACGTGATAATGCGTTACCTGATATGGAGTTTCCATCCTCATTGTTATGCCGTCAATCGTATAACGGGAAACCATATCAATATCATATGCAGTATTATCAACTACGCTTGCGGGCACATAATCAGGTTCTTGCAAAAGACATTCAGAATGTGCTGTTTCATTAGCCATCATTAGAAATGTATTTTTTGAACTGTCTTCGATAGCAGTCATGTTCGGGAGATTCGTAAGCACAGGATAAGACTCGATAAATTCTAATCTATATCCGGTACTTTGAGAAAGCCCATCAAGTCGCTGAACCGGTGTAGAAACAGAAACATCATTCTCGTCGGCTGCATCCAAGCAGGACGCATTGTAATATCCGCCATCATAAATTGTTTCCTGCAAAATGACCGGAGAAATCTTCATAAGTGAGAAACAGAAAAAATCACGGTTGCGGATTTCATGCACAAGTTTTGTCATGGCTAAAGATGATTGGTTATTCTCATCACCAAAGATGCTGAATAATCCATTTATATTGTAACAATTGAAATCTGGATAATCGTCATAAATTGACAGATCCGGAATTTCGCTGTAACCGGCATATGAGGGATCTAAGATAGTTACTTCATAACCATTATTACCGAAGATTACCGGCATTACTTTAAGTGCTTCATTGTGTTTGCTCACCAAACTCTCTGAGGCTCTCTCATTCATGTTTGCAGGAGTATATTCATAACCGCCATACAAAGCTGGAGCTCCGAAACGTGTGTACGCGCCATACGAGATAGAATTCGGGTAATATGTAAAGCCGTCAAACTGCTCAACAAGTTCCGGCTTCTCATTGAGTATGTAAGGAAGCTCTGTTCCCATTGCCCTGTCGAGCATCAGCACAACAACATTTTTCCCTTTTTTACTAAACGGAATGCTGGGAATCTCATCAGTTGAAACATAGCGTTCACTAAATCCGTCATAAGTTCCGCAAATGCCAAGCACATGATATATTCCAATCATGAACACTGACAATGCTGCAACAATAAGAACAAATTTGACATACTTGGTAAATTTCGAAAAGATCAATCCGAAAACTATAATAACTGCTACTACCGCCAAACTATTTAACAGGTATTCGGATATTTTGAAATCCGGAGTCATATTGTACTGAAGAGTGGATGTCATCGTTCCCAGCTTCGTTCCAAACAACATGTAGTCCAATATTGATACACCACATATTATCCATATTACTTTACTAAATATGGTCTTAATTCTGTCGCTCATAAAATAGTAGAATACTCCACCCCACAACACCCAGCTGCCAAAGGATAGAAGTAATGAATTCAATATATAAAGGAACGGATGTTTCCAATCAGAAGCTTCAATAAACTCTGTAGCGGAAGCATCTATAACGGTTGAGGGGATCAAAAAGCCTGTGACAAGTGCCATAAAGATTGCTCCGGCAAAGAATACACCAGAAGTATTTGTTGAAGCTTTAGGGACGGGTTGGTTTTTTTCCTTGAATAACGAATATACATAGGGTATACACAGTAATATACAGCCTGAAACCAAAAGTATTTTTTGTCTAGTATCAAGATTCTGCCTTATCATGGTTGTGACAAACATAACAGCGCCCACTGCTGCCAAGAACACTTTGAAAAATTTTTTAGGCTCTTTCAGTTTGTAGAACATATTTTTTCCTAACGAGAACACATTGTTCAAAAGCCAATAGAAAACCAGACCTGACGGAGAATGATATAGCAACACAAGGAATATTGCGGCTAATCCGTAAACCTGAATCTTGGCCTTTAACGGATGTCCTTTTGTATAGATTATTCCTGATACGATATTGATCAGCGTCATAAGGATCGGCAGAACATTGACCGGAAAATTACCGATCATAAACATCGCATCCTCTTTGCCGAGATCAGTTATAAATCCGAAGGGCATCCCCTGTAAGCTCTTCATATTAGACAAGAGATTATACGCAGCTATAAAGAACGGAATCTGCAGCAGCAAAGAGAATGAACTCTTAAGCGCATAGATCGGTTTGTAATGATTTATACGGTAATACTCCTGGAGCATAAAGAAACGTTCATCGCCTTTAAACTTCTTCTTTATATGCTTAACCGCATGAGCCATTTTCGCCTGGATATCCCGTTCTTCCGCCTGCAACTTGTCAGCGCGGTTATAAAGGGGCAAACAAAGAAGATTAACCGTAAGGCTTAAGAAACCTATTGATACTCCGATATTTCCAGTTAGTTTGTTGGCTATAGAAAAAATAAACTCAAAAAGGAGCTCTAAAGGAGAGAATATTAATGTATACAAATATGAACCCAAAAACATAACATTACGAAGTTCTCAGAGCTGCTTTCTTCTTTTTTGCTTTTGACGAAGAAACAGGTTCTTCCTTCGACTTAGCCTTCTTTTCTATCACTTCATTATATTTGTCGATGATAAAATCAACAGTAGGTTTTGCACCTACACCCATAGGCACCCATGTCTCTTTCCGCGCCTTGTCGCGACCCTTCGCAAAGGAAGGATCTTCAATACACCTGTCTATAATCTGCTTGATATCACCGACATTATCCTCGTTAAGTTCAAGTCCGAGTTCAGGCATTATCCTGAATGTCCATGGTGTCTCATCAAGCCACCAAGAATCAAAATATCCGACATCGTATTTTGTATCCGTATAGATCAGCGGTTTATCGAATACCAGTGTATAGTCAAAAATAATGCCAGAGAAATCAGAGATCAGAATGTCCGACTGTCTTAAAACTTCAAAATTATCGTTGTCCTTATTCCAGATCACTTTCGAAGGATCGTTGTACTTTGTCATGAGCTTATCGAGCATCTCTTTTTCGGAAGCATAAGACTGGGGATGCGGTCTGACTATGATCTTGTAGCCCGTTGAAATCAGGGCATCAATCAGTTTCTCACCAAATCTGGAGAGAATGCCGTTAACACCCCAGGAAGGAGCCAGAAGAACTGTTCTTTCATGAGGAGGCACTTCTCCTGCCGCATCAAGTCTCTTTTTCATCTCATCCATATAAGGGATTCCGCACAAAGGAAGCTCTCTTGGACTGATACCGCGCATCTGTTCCAATCGCCTGATCTGATCAACCTGATACTCTCCGGACAAAACGATAGCATCAAAATGATCTGTTCCAAACATACGGTACATTGCTATGTCATTTGCAGCATGCTGGACGTGGATATAGTAATCAACATCCTTGGATCGCTTCCACTGGAACACATCAAGACTCGGAGTTGAGGAAACAAGCACTGATGCATTCAGCATATTAAGTTTCGAAAAAGCTTTATTTCCTTCGCCTATAAATTCACATTTAACATATTCATACTTCTGTTCCAGGGCCGGATCGTCCGATGAACAGGTAAGATATACAACCTTTTGCTTTCTTTTTTCAAACTCGTTCAGGAAAGGCTCGAAAACATTCCAATACCTTTTGTGATCAGTAAAAATAGCAATCGGGATCTTATTCTTATTTACGGCAGAAGCTTTGCTGGTACTGGTACGGAATTTCATTTTCATAGCCAATGAGCGGAACGCAAATACAACTACTCCGAAAAGACCGAATAGTATGGTAAACAGCATTCCTCCCGTACCGGGATCAATATATAAATCTTTAATATAAAGCATCAGAAGCGATAACTATCCAATCGTGAGCACTATTTGGCTTGCAGCCATCGACCTTGAAGAAATATTCTAATATTAAAACATTAAGACTTCAATAACTAAAGAAATTTCTATAATATTTTTTAAATAAGATTAGATATAATATTATCATGAATGAACACACCATCAGTAAGAACGGCTTCCTTTTGCTCTCAAAATACAGAACAGCAATTATGGGTTTTGCTGCCTTGTGGATATTGATTTTCCATGTTTGGGAGCCACTGATCCCCTACACTTCCAATCCTGTTCTCAATATTTTTGTTTATTTAGAGCACTTCAACAAGAGATTCGGATTTGCAGGTGTAGATATTTTTCTTTTGCTATCAGGCGCCGGTCTTACATATGCTATAAAAAAAGAATCTGTTCCGGTTTTCTATGCAAAACGTATGCGCAGAGTCTTGCCGCCTTATCTCTTGTTGGCTGTAATAAGAGCCATCTTTGAGAAATGGAGCATTCTTGATTTTATCCGTAATGTAAGCGGATATAATTTTTATACAGTACATATCTTTTCGTTTTTATGGTTTGTACCTGCCATTATCACTTTCTACCTCTTTTTCCCACTTTATTTCAAGCTGTTTTCCAAAGCAAAGAACAAGCTCCTTTTTACAGGCTGCGTTATTCTTATTTGGATGCTTTTAACATTTTTGGTGCGTAACATAATGCCTTACCATCTATTTGGATTCACCAACAGGATTCCCATATTTGTTGTGGGCATATACGTCGGATATGTTTCTCAAAATCATAAGGAAATAGTTTTCAGGAAATGGACTTATCTGCTGCTTCTGGCTGTTCTTTCAATTGGACTCTATCTCGCATATATTTACAATTACACTTCTTTCAAGATATTTGTTAACCAGGGCAATACTTTTTTACCTCCGTTTCTTATCGCAATAAGTCTTCCTTTTCTTCTAGCTAAGCTTCTGGATATCCTGGAAAACCGTGTTTTGACTTTGGAAAGAATACTCAATGTGACATTGAGTTTCTTTGGTGCTATATCATTGGAACTGTATTGCTTTCAGGATTGGTTTGAAAAATCAATACCTTACCTTCAATACTTTGGTTTTCCTGATATCGTAATAAACTTTTCGGTAATCCTGATTTCAATTGCTACTGCATGGGTGTGCAGCAAACTTACTAAATTCTTTTTACAGGAATTACCAGGGTTAATTAAAAACAGAAAAAAGAACGAAAAGGTCACATAAGCATATCTCTTTTTTCTTTTGTAAAAAAAATAATTAGATATAATATCAGCATGAACGGAAAAGGTAACAGACAATTCAGACTGAGTGGCTCGCAAAGCATCCTCCTGGGATTCCTTGCGATGATCCTCGCAGGCACACTTCTTCTCATGCTCCCCATCTCCACCAGGACAGGGGAATGGACAAGCTTTACCAACGCATTCTTTACGGCAACATCGGCAAGCTGCGTTACAGGACTTGTACTCTATGATACAGCTTCACACTGGTCCATTTTCGGGCAGGTCGTAATACTTACCATGATTCAGATCGGCGGTATGGGCGTCGTTACCATGACAACCATCTTATCAAGGCTCATTGGCAAGAAGATCAGCCTTCAGGCAAGGACTACACTTCAGGAAGCGGTCTCCGCACCTAACCTCGGCGAGATCCTCAAATACACAAGATTCATCTGCATCGGAACGGTTATTTTCGAAGCTGCGGGAGCCGTCGCCATGTCACCGGTATTCATCAGCGAATATGGTATTCTCAAGGGAATCTGGGTTTCCGTTTTTTCTTCAATTTCGGCATTCTGTAATGCCGGCTTTGATCTTAATGGTTCTCATGGTGAATTCTCTTCAATGATGCCCTATGCAAATAATCCGGTTATCGTAATCACGCTTTTCTTCCTGATCTTAACGGGTGGTTTGGGATTCCTTACATGGCTCGACATCAGAAGACACGGATTAAAGTTCTCAAGATACAGTACACAGAGCAAGATAATCATCGTTATGGAGATATTCCTGATCGGTGTACCCATGATCTATTTGTTCTTCGGTGAATACGGCAGACTTCCTTTAGGTGACAGATTCCTGGCATCTCTCTTCCAGGCAATCACTCCGAGAACTGCAGGGTTCAATACAACAGACTACAACTCCTTCTCCGGCACAGGCATACTCCTTACAGACATCCTGATGCTCATAGGAGGCGCTCCGGGATCCACTGCAGGCGGTATGAAGATCACGACGATCGCCGTACTTTTCTTTACCATGGTCTCGGTATTCAAGCATGAGAAATCACCTGCTGTCTTCAAGCGCAGGATCAAGCCCGAAGCAATCTATGGCGCCATTGCGGTATTCATGCTCGATATCATGATCGCTCTCATCAGCGCCATGCTCATCTCAAAGATCGAACACATTTCGTTCATGAAAACATTATTCGAGAGTGCATCCGCCGTCGCTACCGTCGGTTTGTCCATGGGAATCACTCCCGGTCTTTCAACAATATCCAAGTTCATTCTAATATTCTCTATGTACATGGGACGTGTGGGCGGCCTCACGCTTGTCTTTGCTGCAATAACCAGAAAATCGACAGGCAACAGGCAGTACCCGGCTGATAACATAGCGGTCGGTTGATCCGGCAGAAAGGAAACAACATGAAGAACATACTCGTAATCGGAATCGGACGTTTCGGCTATCATCTCATCGACCAGCTCAACAAAGCCGGCGACCAGATCCTCGCTGTTGATGCTTCCGAAGAGCGTCTGGAACCCGTACTGGGAATGGTCACAAGTTCACTTATCGGCGACGCTACAAACGAGACTTTCGTAAGATCATTAGGCGTCGAAAACTTTGACGTCTGCTTCGTTGCCATCGGTGACGATTTCCAAGCTTCACTCGAGACCACTTCAATGCTCAAGGAGTGCGGTGCAAAGTATGTCGTAGCAAGAGCAGCACGTTCAGTCCAGAAGAAATTCCTTCTTGCAAACGGTGCGGATTCAGTTGTCTTCCCTGAAAAACAGCTTGCAGAATGGGCGGCAATCCGCTGGTGTTCAGGAAGAGTCGTCGACTATCTTGATTATCCCGGTGACTTCTCAATTTTTGAGATCAAGGTGCCCAAGGAATGGATCGGCAAGAGCCTCGCTGAACTTGCAATCAGAAAAAAACTCCACCTCAACGTTTTATCAATCAAGAGAAATGGCGAAGTCGTACTGGAATTCCCTGCCGACTTCCTTTTCGAAGAAGGTGACACTGTAACGATCTTCGGTGCCGACAAGGATATCAGAAAAGGTCTCAATATTAATTATTGATCCTTTGCAAAAGCAGAAATCACCGGGGTGTCTCAGAAATGAGGCACCCCATTTAATTACCTCTCCATAGCCGTTCAGCAACGCTATCCGTGAAAACACAAAGCGAATTACGGCTGCAAATAATAAGAGGGTACCCATTGGCACCCTCCTATCTGATATTTGTTATATCACCCGAATTATCTTACGAGACGCTCTGTTTCCTGAGCGATTGCAAGTTCCTCATTTGTAGGAATAACGCAAACTGTTACCTTTGATGTGGGCTTGGAAATGATTGCTTCCTTGCCGCGGAGACCGTTGTTAGCTTCGTCGTCGAACTCAACGCCCATGAACTCGAGGCCTTCACACATAGCCTTTCTCATGTGGTCTGTGTTCTCGCCGATACCTGCTGTGAATACGATAACGTCAACGCCTTCCATAGCTGCTGCATAAGAACCGATGATCTTCTTGCCCTGGTAAGCGAACATGTCGAGAGCGAGCTGAGCTCTGTCGTTGCCTTCCTTAGCTGCCTTCTCAAGATCTCTGAAGTCGGAAGAAACGCCTGAAACGCCCTGAACACCGCTCTTCTTGTTGAGGAGTGTATCCATCTCGTCAGGTGTGAGGTTCTCATTCTTCATGAGGAAAGGAACGATAGCAGGATCGATGTCACCTGTTCTTGTACCCATGCAGATACCTGCAAGAGGTGTAAGACCCATTGATGTATCCTGGCACTTGCCGTCCTTAACAGCTGCAAAAGAAGATCCGTTTCCGAGGTGGCATGTGATGATCTTGAGATCCTCATACTTCTTGCCGAGGAAATCGGCAACTCTGTGGCTTACATAACGGTGAGATGTACCATGGAAACCGTAACGGCGGATGTCATACTTCTCAGAAATCTCATAAGGGAGAGCATATGTGTAAGCCTTTGCGGGCATTGTCTGATGGAATGCTGTATCGAATACTGCAACCTGGGGTGTGCCTGCAGGAAGAACATCTTCGCATGCCTCAATACCGATGAGGTTTGCAGGATTGTGGAGAGGTCCCAAGGGGAAGCAATCTCTGATAACTTTCTTAACGTCGTCATTAACGATAACTGATTCGCTGTAGTACTTACCGCCGTGGAGAACTCTGTGACCTACTGCTGCGATCTCAGAAACGTCAGCAATAACGCCGTGATCCTTGTCAACGAGAGCGTCAAGGATCATTCTTACAGCAACCTTGTGGTCAGGCATGGGTTCTGTTGAAACGAACTCGTCCTTGCCTGTGGGCTTGTATGTGAGCTTGCCGTCGATTCCGATTCTCTCAGCATTACCCTTAGCGAGGACGTCACCTGTATCGATGTCGAAAAGCTGGAACTTAGCGGAAGAGCTTCCGCAGTTGATAACTAAAATCTTCATTAGACTGTTACTCCTGTCTTTAAAGTTTACGAATTAAATCAGCCCTGTGCCTGAGCCTGAACTGCTGTGATAGCAACTGTTCCGACGATATCATCAGCGTTGCATCCTCTGGAGAGGTCGTTTACAGGGAGTGCAAGACCCTGGAGAACCGGTCCGTATGCAGGTGCCTTTGCAAGTCTCTGAACGAGCTTGTAACCGATGTTGCCTGCTTCGAGTGAAGGGAATACCAATGTGTTAGCGTGACCTGCAACCGGTGATCCGGGTGCCTTGAGCTGACCAACCTCTTCAACGAGAGCTGCGTCGAGCTGGAGCTCACCGTCAACTACGAGATCAGGATACTTTTCCTTAGCGATCTTAACGGCGTTGGAAACCTTATCAACGTCAGCGTGCTTTGCTGAACCGTATGAAGAATATGAGAGCATGGCAACCTTAGCAGGTGCGCCGATGAACTGCTCGAAAGACTCAGCGGAGAGCTTAGCGATCTCAGCAAGCTTTGCAGAATCTACGTCTGTGTTAACTGCGCAGTCAGCGAAAATGAAGAGACCATGCTCGCCGAGGTCGCAGTTGGGAACGTCCATAAGGAAGAAGCCAGATACTGAAGAGATGCCGGGCTTTGTCTTAAGGAGCTGGAGTGCAGGAAGAATAGTATTACCTGTTGAGTGGCATGCACCGGAAACAGCACCATCAGCATCGCCGCACTTGCACATGAGGCATGCATAGTACATATAGTCGGAGTTCATCTTCTCCTCAGCCTTCTCAGGTGTGATGCCCTTCTTCTGAGCGTCAGCGATAAGAGCGTTTGTCTCCTCCTCGGAAAGCCCCTTCTTCTCTGCCTTCTTCTTAGCTGCAGCTACCATGGTGTCTACACCGCGGAGCTCAACGAACTTATCGATATATTTCTGCTTGTTGGGATCGTTGAAAGGATCAACAAGTGTTGCGCCTGTAATGTCAAAACCTTCGGAATTCTTAGCGATCTCGTCGGGTGTACCGATGATGATGAGGTTAGCCATGTCTGCCTTAAGGATCTTCTCGGCAGCCTCGAATGTTCTCTTGTCCATGGACTCAGGAAGAACGATGGTCTTCTTGTCAGCTTTTGCTCTGGCCATGATGTCATCAATAAATGCCATATATATTAATCTCCTTTTGGAATTTTTAGTCGTCAAAAGTATACTCGTAAACCTATACTATTTCAAATAAGAAATATGGTATTTACGAGGTAGCGAGACGTGCGCTCAGATTCTCCCTTGCATAGAAGACATATCTGTCGTTTTCTTCCCTGAATATCATGTAAATGGCAGGGCTCGACGATTTGGTCGCAACCCTTTTGCCGAGGGTATCCGAGAGCTTGTTATAAAGGTCCGTATCGCCCTGATAGTAAGCAATCATGAGGCCGTCGGAATAAGCGCTCACCGCTTCTCTTCCGGAGTAATTGCCTGTCATGAGGACGAACTCCGTGTAGATCCTTCCGGTATTCATGACCTGTCCCTTGAACTCGGCATATGAGCTGCTGTCGAGCTCGCCGACTTCTGCAAGGTTCCTCATCGTCTTAACGTTCTGCGCGATGTCTATGGTTCCGGTGCTCTGACCGCTGTAAAGATAAGCACCGCAGTCCATGGCTCCTGCCGTAGCATATGCATAGAATGAATATCCCGCGCCGGTAAAACCGTTCTTTACCGCTTCGAGTGCCTTTTCGTAGGCGCCTGCAGCGATAAGGCCGTTGTTTTCGAGGTCACGTATCAGTCTGAGATTGATGTTTGAAAGCAGCACGCCTTCGACCTCTTCGGATATCTCATTGTTCTCGACCTCAAGGCTGTCGGAGTCTCCCGTGAGGGTTCCGTAGAGTTGCTCCATCGATCCTTCGTCATCTTCATCATAGATGCTCGTATCTTCAAGGCTGACATAAAGTGATTCAACGTATTTAGCAACGGATATCTTCTCCGTAACCACTTTTCCCTCGCTGTCGAAAAGATTGCCGACCATGGTCCTGATCTCTTTGTAATCGCCTTCGCTTCCGTATGAGACGTAGTATTCCATCATGGCATCAAGCCAGTCCATTGATGCTGATACGGAGACGACATCTTCCAGTCTTGCAGGATCGGAATAAACAAATGCCCGGTAAGTTCCGTCAGGAAGTCTGAAACGCTTCACGACCTCTTCCTTGAGGGCTACGGCGTTTGCCCTGTCTCCCGCCCTTATGTAACACTTGAGGAGCAGCGCCTGATCTGACAGACCGTAGATTCCGGAGTTTTCAGCTTCCTGGGTAACGAGACGTCCTTCGATCGTATATGAAGTAGCTGCAAGGATTCCGTCACCGCCCTTTGCAACGATCAGCTTTTTTGTCCTTCCGAAAAGGTAATCGCTTACGATATTGTTATCGGCAGCAAGGTGGCTGTATTCGTAACCGACATGAGTAGGAGAAGTGAGCTTGAGCTTTGTTCCTCCTCCGAACCTGCCGGTGTAAAACAGATAGAATATTGTCACGCCAAGAGCAAGTGCAATTATTATTGCTCCAGTTACGATCTTTCCTATGCCGACACCGGCTATCTCCTTGCGTTGCATAAACTCCGCCTTATGAAATATAATCTTTACAATCACAGATTATACCAAAAGCAGAGGATATACATAAATTGCGGGTCATAGGAATAATTGCGGAATTTAATCCATTCCATAACGGTCACGAATACCTGATCAGAAAGGCCCGTGAGATCGTAAATGATCCGAGGGCTATCGTTATGCCCGTCATGTCCGGCTTTTTCACACAGCGCGGTCTTCCTGCAATCTGTCCTCCTGCAGTACGTGCCAGACAGGCTCTTCTTTGCGGCGCAGATGTTGTTCTCGAACTCCCCTTCAGTTTTTCATGTGCACCTTCTTCGAGATTTGCGGAAGGCGCCGTTTCCGAACTGATCTCCACGGGTGTCGTAACCGACATCGCATTCGGCGTTGATACGGATAATACAGATATCCTTAAAGCTCTCGCGGATATGGATTTCGCAAATGATGAAGTTTTCAACACTAAGCTGAATGAATATATTTCCACTGGGATCAGTTTCCCCCAGGCAAGAGCTGCCGCCATAAAGGATCTGGCGTCCCAAAAAGGTATCGGAGGCGATCTGGATCCGGTACTCTCAAGTCCTAATTCCATACTCGCATTAGACTATCTGATGGCACTGAAAAAGATCGATAAGAAACACAGGATCAACGTGATCATGATAAGGCGCGAGGGCGAAGGCTACCACTCTTCTGACATCAGTGCGGACTTTGCGAGTGCGACATCTATCCGCAATGCGATCTCATCAGAGGCACCTCATTTCAGCCAGTCAGCCATCGCAGGCAAACTTAACGGACACATGCCTGACCGTTCGCTCGGCGTAATGCTGTCATCTGCATCTTCAGGAGTGTTCAGATATCCTGATTACGTTGGCTACATCAGGAATGCGATGCTTACGGCAAATGCTTCCGGGCTTAACAGTATCGCTTACATGAGCGACGACTTGTCAGGCTATATCAAAAACTTTGCATCCGATATCAGGCCTGACACCATACCTGATGACGATCACAACCTTAAGGTTTTCGAGAAAAAGATATCAACAAAGAGATATACGGTTTCCAGGATCCAGCGAGCTCTGGCAAGCCTGATGACAGGCCAGGACGGATCTTATCTTGAGATAAAGCGTCCTCCCTATATCAGAGTACTGGGTTTTAATTCCGAAGGTAAGTATTGTCTTAAGATAATGGGTAAATGCGCGAAGACCCCTGTTATCAACAGACCTTCCGACTGCCTGGAACTCCAGTCGGAGAATGAGGAACTAAAAAAGATCTTTGAGCTTGATATGAGAGCGGCTTCTCTCGGCTGGAAGCTTTACGGTAAAAACACCGCTTCAGAATGGGAATCGATCCCCGTAATAGTTAAATAGACGCAGAACAAAGCCGTCCGCCGGAAATTCCGACAGACGGCTCAATTATTCTCTTAGTTAGGTCAATTAAGCCTTGGCAGCGTTAGCAGCCTTAGCAAGTCTGGACTTTGTTCTGGAAGCTGCATTCTTGCTCATGTGGCCCTTAGCAGCAGCCTGGTCCAATGCCTTCTGTGTAGACTTGATTGTAGCATCAAGATTCTCGCCGTTAGCGATATCAGCCTTTGCCTTCTTAACAGTTGTGCGGATAGCACTCTTCTTGCTCTTATTGGCAGCAGCCTTCTTCTCGGAAACGCTTACACGCTTGATAGCTGATTTAATATTAGGCATCTTTTTTCTCCTTTTTAGAGTTATATCTTCAAATTACCGAAGAATTGTATCACGATATATTTTTATTAGCAAGTCTTTGTTGCTTCATAAAGCCCGATACTTGCGGCAATTGTAATATTTAAGCTGTCGATATTCGAAGTATGCTCAATTCTTATGGGCTGTCCTATCTTCTGAAATGACGGATCAAGTCCTGTCGCCTCATTGCCCATGATCAGCGAAAACGGCTTATTTATCGTGGTTTCCTGAAGTTTTGTGCTGCCGTCGAGCATAAACGGATAAAGGTTATTCGAAGGAAATCTCTGAGCATAACAGGAAAACTCGTCGAAAACTTCGATCCTCACGCTTGCGCATGCCCCCATGGACGCCCTGATCGTCTTCGGATCAAAAGGATCTGCTGCAGTCTTTCCCACTATCGCAATATCCTTTACGCCAAAACCCAGGCAGCTCCTTACGATCGTGCCGAGGTTACCGCAGTTGGAAGGATTAACCAGGACCATGTGGTTGCCGTCGTTAAGCCTGGCCTTCTTTTTTTCGATAACGCAGATAACGAAGCAGTTATCCTTTTTTGAGAGGATGTTAAACGGCTTTTCTTCTATGGATACGGGAATATCGTTTCCACAGATGTCCTTTATCTTCTCAATAGTCTCTTCAGATCTGAATCCCGGATGAAGGATCATTCCTTTTACGGCATCACGGTTTTTGAGAAGATACTCCATAGCAACCGTCGCGCCAAGCCCGTATGTATGTATATTGTCGCTTTTATAGCTTGTAACTTTAATCAATTTGCATTCTCCCTATATCAATTCAACTATGTTAATATAATTTTATCTCAAATAAGTAAAGGAGCAATCTGTATGTCAGAAAATCAGAACGTCTCTGAGCAGCTTCCCTCTAACGCTAAGTTGTTCTCTATCCTCTCTTATGTAGGTATCCTTTGGCTCTTGGGTCTTTTGATCTCACCTGAAAAGACATCACCTTTCGTAAGAAGTCACGTTAATAACGGAATCATCATCTCCATCATGGAGTGCATTCCCTTCGTCGGTTGGGTTTGCGGCATTATCTGCGCTATTATGGGCATCATCGCTGCAGCTAAGACTCAGTACTTCACGATTCCTGTTATTGGCGACAAGATCAAGATCGTTAAGTAATAGCTTCGGTTAAGACAAGATTTAAGACCTGCATCATATGGTGCAGGTCTTTTATTTGCAGATAATAATCAAAACATATATAATTACCGTCGTCGGCATCGAGGTGTAGCGCAGTTGGTAGCGTACGTGCTTTGGGAGCATGGGGTCGCAGGTTCGAATCCTGTCACCTCGACCAGAACGAAAAACGATCGGCTTTATGACCGATCGTTTTTTATTCTATGTTACAGCTCCGACTTGATCCCTAATCGATCTGCATACACCGAATAATAGAATTCGTATAAATTCTTTTGTTCGCCTTCAATGATGGATTCCATCTTTTTATATGCCTCGATTGCTTCCTGTCTTTTGCCCTGATGAAGTTTATACTCGGCTTCGACAATATATCTGGTAATGAATCTGGCAGAGTCAGGTGAAGTATACGATGCAAGCTTATCAGCATACTCTCCTGCACGTTCGTAGTTTTCGATGAGCATGTAATAAGTATAGTAGATGTTATCTACGTACATATTAAACACTTCATACTTGTGATTCATTTCCATTATGGGCTTGGCGCGCTCTAAAAGATTTATGGCGCTGCCTTTATCATTTAAGCCGCGGCAGATTTCCATAAGGCTGCCATAGTAAGTCAAAGCAGACAACCCATGATCGATATAAATGGTGCTCTTGCCGGTAAAGCTGTTTTCGTCGAGCAGCTTAATTAGCTCAAGTGACTTATCATACTTTCTCAATGCGTTATAGTAATCAACCGTAAGTAGAACAAATTCCCTGAGATATACCTGATCTATCTTCTCTCCGTTTTTATATGCATTTATCGCCTGATTGGAAAGCTCGAAAAACTTCTCCGTATAACCATTCGTAAATAGTTCTTTTCTAAACTCAGAATAGACCTTGCCGTAAGGCTTGTTCTTTTCTTTGCTTATCATGATCTTGAACACTACATAAGTTACCGGAAGCGCTGCCACCAGAACGACAGCAAACGCGATAAGAAGGTTGTATCCGAATAACCTGTGGAAGAACAATGCAATGGCAGCGCCGAATAATACGATAACCAGATACAAAAGTCCCATGACTTTCAATTTGACTGTTTTTTCCATGTTGCTTTTCCTCTTTACTATTATCCCTTTAATATATTATCTGATCAGATAACGTCTCATCATAAAGTAAACGCATAACACCGAAATCACCGCAAATACTTTCTGACAGTTCTTAAGAACTGCAAGGCTGTTATCGTTGTCTGCTTCCAATGTTGCCTTTTTAAATCCGTACTTTGACATAAGCAGAATAATCAACGGCAGAACCGGCAGATAATATCTGCCCTGCAAACCTTCAACCCTCGGGCTTCCGGGATCTGTCCAGGATAAAAGCATGAGAGGCGTTAACACAACAGATGTCAAGATCGTACAGATAAAAATGATCTTATCCCGCTTATTGAGAACAATTTCATCCTTCTCGAAAACAGCAGCAATAAGTGCCGTTATCATGAGCGCTATGATCACTATATTATCGATAGTGAATTCTTCCCACGAGAGGAACGTTCCGCCAATATTAACTATGAGTTTGTCCGCATAATCAAGATATGAAGCAATAGACATATTGATATATTCCAGAGGGTGGGTTATTCCCCACATCGTCGAGAGTTTGTCTGATCCTTCTGAACCGAACTGATATAGCTTTACTCTCGGAATCAGCATGTTAAACAAAACAAAAGCAAACAATGCCGTTGCTGCTAAAGCCAGGATCTTCTTAACGGATTTTTCTTTTTCTTTCTTATCCCAAAGAATAAAAACCAAAACGAGAAGAAGCAGATATCCGCCGCCTTTTACTCCTCCAATAAGGAATCCCGGTATACAGGTCTCTACCATATTTCTTAAACTTGCTTCTTTACGCAAACGCAATACTGATGCGATGAAATACATTGTCGAAACAATGACCAGTGCATCATATGATATTGAATTGCTCATCACCAATGACATAGGCAGCAGACAAACTGCGGCGAAGACCATTTTGCCTACAGGTGTTATACTGACAGCACGGTAACAAACCACAATATAGAATGCCCACATAAATAAACGGGCAAGATACAACGCAGGAACAATTCCAAGATTAAGAAGTCTTCCTATAACCAAACCCAAAACCATGGGAAAATAACTTATAACCGTGTAGTATTCCATTTGTTCCAGCGGATCGGAAATAGGAACCATATTCGTACCTGAACCGGTTGAAGCAAAGAAATTATCATAAACTCCAAGCATGGAACGCATACAGGGATAACTGGGGGCAAAGTGCCAAACGTTTTTATAAAAGACATTATCTGCAGAACGCATCATCCATCCGTTATTTTCATTGCACCCTAAAAAATTATTGGAGATACGATATATCGCTTCGAAATGAGCGGTAGTATCCGATACGCTCCAAGGCTGGAACAACGCAAAATAGATCGCACCAAGAGGGATGGCGGTTAACAGGAACATAAACTCTGCTTTAACAGGTTTCTTGTGTGTGAAAATGAACACGAGATACAAATAAACAGAAACAGTCAACAGCATTACACAAGCCATTATCCTGCTCATCCATGTGAACTTAGACTGAATAACAAATAACTCTGTCTCACCTTCGGCGTTCTGAGTTGTTTCAAGTACGAGTGGCGTATCTGACGAAGTGTTGGTAACCTTTATGGAATAATGGCCGAGAGGAAATTCCCTAATACCGCAGCCTGCAGCAGTGATCATCATGGCATTCTTTCCTGATGAATATTCCTGAATGAACTCATCCGGAGCTAAATTGCGCTCAAGATAAATATATCCGGAATCTGAATTAACCAGCTCTACATTGATATTGTCGTAATCGCCTTGAACTAATGCAAAGTTCAATTTTCCTGCAGGTGAAAAAGTTATTTCAAATGGATACTCGATGCTCTCACCCGGTCCGGCTGTCGCACTGGTCCCTGTCTCCTCACTAATATCGGTTAAAACATCAAGTCTTGTTTTCGAGAGAAGATCAACAGATACAAATTCCAATATCAGAACGATGAGCAAAGATCCTATTACCGCTTTAGAGATCTTAATCTCCGCAATGCCGTTTTTCTTAACAACGAGAACAGATCCCGAGAGAGCAGCTAAAAGGAAAACCATGACTGCTGCAATCCTCATACCGTTGTTAACAAGAATAAGCTGATAACACAATGTACGGTCCTGAATAACCGTTCCCTCCTGATCCAGACCGTTACCGGAACAGGAAGTGATCAGGGCAATTTTGTCATCAGCGTTATCAGAATCATAAGTAATCTGAATGCTGTATTGATGACCCTTATTTACATGAATAGAGCGTCCGAATCTGAAATCATTATAAGAATTTTCAACTATATAAGAAGCCTCGATTGATTTCTCACAAACAGGAACTCCGTCATCACAAAGGGCAACATTGATCCTGCCTGTATTTACTCTCCCGAACGTCATGAACACTATAGAAAGTCCACGGATCTCTTCTGCAGGTGTCTCAGTCTTTTGCGTTACAGTCTCGCCAGGTCTTAAAACCAGCGCTTCGCCAATATCGAGCTTATTGGTTTTGTATTCAAAGGCCCTTCCCGATATCAGGATCCCACATGTGCAGATAAACGCAAAAAGCAAACAAAGTGCCGCATACTTTAAGAGTGTTTTATCTTTTTTCTCAACATTCTTAGGAACCATTAACTACCACCAATAAAGGGAAACAAATTACTGTCGATTATTCCGATGCCGTAATTATACTACGTTGTTTACATCTCGAAAAACTCGATCTTCTTCTGAGCCATCTCATCTACTCTTTCGATATATGTTAAAGCATCCTTAATGGTGGGACATCTCTCCACCCTGTGCTTATAGAGTTCACCTTCCTGCTTAAAGCATCTCTTGCTCATTCCGCCTGCACCAAAAGACAGCACGTCCCTGCAGTCGCTCATCATGGCAACATTATAGATGCTTCCCGTATCGCCTTTTGCAAAACCTGTATTCTCAAGTCCGTGACCTGTGTCTTTCTGGCGGTACATATAATAAGGTCTGTATCCTGCTTCCTGCAGCAGCCTATAACTCTCTGCTACACACGCATCTAATTCTCCCCTGCTCTTCTCATAGTCCATTACTTTCTCGCGGCTCATGGCAGCTCTTCTCTTCTTATAAAGAGTGTGGACAGTAATGTTTGCAGGAGCAAGTTCGATCAGTCTCTTTGTCGAATTAACATGTTCTTCGGCATTCTCATACGGAAGCCCTGCAATAAGATCCATGTTGATCAGATCAAATCCCATATCACATGCCTGTCTATATACCCTGACAGTATCTTCTGCAGTATGTTTTCTTCCGAGTCTTAAAAGCGTCTCTGACTTCATCGTTTGAGGATTGATGCATATCCTGGTTATGCCGTGATCTCTCATGGCTTCAAGTTTTCCCTTAGTTATCGTATCAGGTCTTCCTGCTTCAACAGTCACTTCGCAATCAGGAGTGATCTTGAGATTTGAATAGATCGCATCAAGCAGCGCGGCAAATTCCCGCTCTTCGAAAACCGTAGGCGTACCTCCTCCGACATATAATGAAGAAAGCGTTCTGCCTATCGAAGGTGCCATCAGCTTTATCTCGCGCTCAAGAGCAGCTTCGTAATTAACGAGCCTGTCCATGTGACATGATATATCAGATGAAATGAATGAGCAGTATTCGCATCTTGAAGGACAGAAAGGCACTCCGACATAAACGCCCAGACTGTTCTCAGGCACTTTGGATAATAACCTTTGTTCTTCTCTTGAAGTCTCATATGCAAGCTTTGCCTTATCGGATCTTACAAGATACTTTGTCATGAGATCTTCGGCACTGTCTTCTTCCCAGGCAACAAGCGTAGGTCTTATTCCGGTAAGACAACCCCACGGCATGTTTTTCGAAGTTATATCTGAAAGAGCCATGTAAAGAGATCTTCTTATCTCGCGGCCGGGCTCAAGCAATTCACCTTCAAATTCATAATCTCTGCCATTAAAATGAGTAACCGAGCGGCCGTCAGGAAAAAGCTCGTTAACAAGCGTTATGTCCGGACCTTCGGGAGCTACGACCTTGCTCTCTTCCTTGAGTTCTTCCGGGACACCGCAAAACATTCTGACCACGTCAGATACAAGATAAAACTTATCGTGACCTTTGAGTATTACTTCAAGCATCTTCTGCTCCTGCATAAGTCAGATAGAATCTTACATAGACACTGTCAGGTACATGGTAAGATTCCACACCTGACTCTCCGTTAGTTTTTAGGAATGTATCGTTTACCACATCACTTGCTTCAGTGATATCGATACCGAGGATTTCCTTGATCCTGTCTACTTCATTATCGATCTGTCTCCAATAGATATGTGAAGCTCTCATGTCCCTGTATACAGGAGTCATCTCGGAAGTAACGGGAAACTCAGGAACAACTTCGCCTGTTGCTTCAGCTATATCGTCGGCAACGTAATAAAGATTCCAGAATATCTCATAATATCCCGCATATCTGAAATCTGCTCTTGAAGCCGAACAGCATGCAAGGGTCGCCAGTGTATTACAATCCGTCTCGCTCGCATAGCCTTTTGCATGGCAGAGCTCGTGACATAATGTGATCGGGAATTCATTAATGCTCATGTAATCGGTATTAACGTTAACTTCAGCAAGGAAAGGATCGTACATCCCGACAATATGCGTATAGCTCCAATAGTGGCTCATCGACACGGGCTTTGCACGCACATAATTCTCACTGAGCGGAACATTATATTCCTCACTGAAAGCATCAAGAAGCGAGCATGCATACAAAGCCGAATTCTCAAAACTCTCGTCCATGTGGGCGACGCCGTTATAGTCTTCACCCAAGTGGCTCCTGGCTTCGATCATGCCCATATAAGCCCATTTAAGTGCAGCGCAGTAATCTTCGAAAGTCAGTTCTTCTTCCGTAAGCGTCATAGCTTTTGTAACATGCGTTCTCTTGTAGTTGAACCCGTGCATCGCCTGAAAGATTATGGCACCGATAAGTATCAGTACTAAAAGGTTCCTGAATGATTTATAAAGATATGTGAGAGCACCGTGGCTCATGAATTTCTTTACAAGGAATACGCACCATACCACAAGTCCGATGACAAGCAGAGGCGCTAAGACAACAACAAAATTCTCCGTGAGCGAATAATGGAAAAACATGTTGATACTCTGCATCGGTTTGGAAAGATAAGGAAAGATATTCGTGCAATAGTAATCAGCAACACTTCGCGGAATAAACGCGTTGCAAAAAACTGCAGCTACACAAAGTACAGGTAATATAACGATCGCCGTTATCCTGAGCGCCGTTCTTTTCTTTCCCTTGTTCTGTATCTTCATCGTGTACTGTTAATCAACAAGAAGATCAGGAATAGGATTGCATATACGAGCGGCTGATGAACAAGATAGATAATAAGAGAATGTCTTCCGATGAATTCTACAGGTCTTGCTATAGCCTTCATGACCTTTCCTCTTCCGGCAAACAAGGTCTTTTTATCCTTATAGCAGATCCTTCCTATGACGCATCCGATAAGGAATACTCCAAGCCAAGGGAAAAGCGGCATGTAATCTGCCATCCAGGGAGCTCCTGATATCTCAAATCCTATGGGAAGGAACAAAAGATTATCAGTACAATAATCCATATAACTGATATTACATCCACAGATAACGATATATAAACCAACAAGGCCCATTATCAGATTAACTGCATTAGCTTTTGCCTTCGTCTTCTTTTCAATGAAAGAAATGAGGGCGTAAAGAAATACGCCGCATGTAAGTACAGCAAGTACATTAAAGATAATGAGACACTCGATGCCGGCAAACTTCGTTATGAGGAATGTAACGAGAGACAGTACAAGAGACGCTCCGAGAAGCTTCAAGCCTCTCCTAACATTATTGTGTGACAACGTGCAGCAGATTCCTGATACACTGACAAACAAAACAACTATTATCGGATGAACAAAAGACCAGAACCAGTCTTTTTCGAGATACGAAAATATATCTGCCCCGAATTCATATCTGACGTCCCATGACATATGCATGAAGAGCATCATGATAAGAGCGATACCTCTTAAGAAATCGAGCTCCCAGGCACGGTCCTTTGCCATTGTTTTCTTAGCGCTCACTTATCGGCCTGCCCTTCTGCAAGACAGCTTCCGAGAGCCGTTGCAAATACGGCATCTTCAGGAATGATCATGTTAACTCCGTAGAGGTCTTCAAATGGCAGCAGATACTGCTGGCATTCCTTAAGATCTGTCAGCTGGCCGGTGAAAACAATGTCTTTCAGATTGCACTGTCTTGATGCCATGACGGCTACCGTACCGACAGCCTGATATACGAGATTGAATACTCCCGCCATCTTATCTTCTCTGGAAAGATCATCGGCAGCCTTACCGAAATTCGATGCCGTAACATTCATCGGAAGTCCTGTTACGCCATTCTTTGTAATATCGCCAATGGTAAGATCGCATTTTAAGATATCGCCTGAAGTTGCCATATCCGAGAGCTTAACCGCATCTGATGTTCCTGTCAGAGCCATTCCAAGACCGACAAGAGTTCCGCCGCCGACTCCGGAACCGATAATGTGTCTTACATTGTTCTTGGTTGCTTCAAGATAAGCCGTACCTGTTCCCATGCTTACTACAACGGCATGCTCTAATCCTGAAAGATAAAGACCACCAAGACCAGTGGCCTTGAACTCTTCAACAACAACCGTCTTTATTCCGAAAATAGGTGCCTGCGGATATCCCGAGCCTACACCAGTTATATTGATCTGCTCGATATCATTAACCGAAATGGAATGATCATTAATGAGTTTTCCTACTGCACCAAATGCAGATGTAACAGGATCTGCAGCTCTTACGATTTCTCTGGCAATAATCTTGCCGTCCTGCATGCCTACGATCTTAGTCGTACTTCCGCCAATATCCAAGCCTACTTTTATCTTCATTTCGAAACTTATCCTCTATTCTTACTTAACGAAAATGGGTGTTGCTTATCACAACACCCATTATAAAACACATTATTTGAATCTTGTACCGAAATTAACCCCAAACGAACTTGATTACATCCTTATAATCATTATCCAAAGCATTGCTACCAAGCTGGGCAACTTCATTAGTAGAAAAACCATATACATTTGTCAATGTTCCTTCGCTTAACTCATTTCCGGATACGGTTACACTTCTTCCACCTGCACCTGCTCTCTCTGCTCGTTCCATAAGACGGGGAACCCAGAAAGAACCATCGTATCTGCTAACAAAATCAGATTGATAATTATCCTTTATAAATACTCGATAATAAACAACCTCATTTGTAGCATCATACTTAAAGAACATGCTAATGCCCCATTTATTATCATCACTGGAATCATCTGAAGTCATAAAGTGGGGATTAAAAACTGGTTCAGTACTATTATCAGGCTTCTTTACTGTAAGTAAAGGAGTAGTTCCATTCAAACCCTTAGGATTAGCAATTGTCCACTCCCATGAATTGCCTGTAGCTGCATCAAGCTGAGTTGTTGCCAGGAATGAATTCTCAAAGCCACGGGCATACAACATAGCATAATCGGCAGACTCATCGATATTATATGTTGTAACAAACGAATTGGATATTGAGGCACAAATACCTGCTATAACTCCACCAATAAGAACTATGATTGCTATAGCCAATACCATTTCAAGAAGTGAGAAACCAAATTTATTCTTATTGTGTCTACGCATATTAATTCTCCTTCAAAATACTCCTCTTATAGATACTGCCTATTAGCTTCCGGAGTGAATTGCATCCGGAACAACCTTATCAGCACCGGCAAGGTTATCAGAATTACCTGTCTTAATAACCCAATAGTATTCATCCGCATTTTTATCATACATTACGACGATCTTACCGGTATTACCACCATGTGTATCTGAACAGTATTCGGGATAATAAACAAATACCTTGTGGTTATCTGCATATGAATCATTAGTAGGTGTGTAATCAGTAGTACCGTATCTAACCTCGTTAGGAACAGTCAAAGATAAATTGTTTTTAGCTTCAACGGCTACATAGAGTGATTCAAATGATGCTGATCTATCACCCGTATCAAACGAAAGTATATGCTTGTTAACTTTATTGATATAATTCTGGCCTGCTGCTTCTCTGCCATCATCACCAAGGTTCTCATAGTGATTCCATCTGGAAAGCGTATTCATGCAGGCTTTGTAGTTGCTTGCGCCCGACTTGCTATATACAGAAGTCTGGTATGAATATGCCATTGTTGTAATAAAACCATTTATCAACATGGTCGAAACTACAATAAGAATGAATACAGCAAGCAAAGTCTCGACAAGAGTAAAACCCTTACGGCTATTAGATTTCGAAATTTTTTTCATACCGTTTCACCTCAGAAATTATATTCAGACAGCTTTCTCTCACTGTCATTTATATTTGCACCCATTTTATCCGATGCATCGGCAACAGCTTTATTTGCTCTATTACCAGTGTCCAAGATCTCGTTGACATTTGTGAGAAGGGCTGCTGCAAGAATAACAATAATTCCTATGACTATAACCATCTCCACGAGCGTGAAACCGATTCTGATATTGGATTTCTTGTATATCCTGATCATAACAACCTCCGGGCCACGAATATATATATTATTACTTATTGATATTATACGTTCTTATATTTAAAATTCAACTACTTAGTTAATATTTTGTTAAAAACTGTAACATTTTGTTAACAAATTCGTCGATATTATAAACTATTTCCTTTAAGGCAACAAGTCATTCCTCATTGTGAGTTCTTTTTTGTATCTTACCAGTTTGATCATTCACAGTTTAACCGGAAACAAAAAAGCGGAGAACTAAGTTCTCCGCTTTAGTATTAGTCTTAAGCTTAAAGATTAGACGAATACACCAGGTACCTGACCGTTAACGTCGTCAACAACCTTCTCAACAGCTGACTGATGCTCAGAAATAGACTTCTTAGCTGCATTTGCACCATTGAGGTACTTTGTGATACCGATGATGAGTACTGCTGCGAGGATAACGATGATAGCAATAACGAGTACCATTTCTACGAGGGTGAAACCCTTCTTTGACTTCTGAATCTTCTTCATTTTAGATTCCTCCTGTAAGTTTTTGAGTTTGTAGCCTTATTATACACACTCAGATTTTAATTGCAACACTTTTTTCAAATTTTTTCATTTTTTTGCCACAATTGTTATTGAGCGGCCGGTGCGGGTGAAACAGAAGGTGTCGGCTCAGCTTCTGCTTCAAAACCGATAAGCCTTACATAGCTGTCACCTGCAGCTTCCAACTGCTGTGCAAACAGAGCATTAGCCCAATATGCAGCAAACGGCTTAGCCTTTGTAGCATCTAGTTCACGATTCTGTACACCATACCAGAGGCTGTCCTTATTGTCGCATACATAAGGGAATCCAATGAAGCCACCCTTAGTATCAACGTTTGTATGTCCATTCCAGTATGTATAAGCTGCGTGGCTCTCATCAACAGAGATTCTGTTCTTGAGGCTTGTACCATAGAAGTTAATCGTTGCAGAAAGCACTAAAACACCATTGCTTTCTGTAACAGTAATATTGCTTACCTTGATGCAGTCAGGGTTTTCTGAATTGATCTTCTTAAGAGCTTTAAGGAATTCATCATATCCCTTTCTCTTAGCGTATTCACCCTGTCCCATCTGTTCACTCAACTGTGAAATTGTTTCCTCTACGGGCACAGTAGCCTTGCTGGTAAAGTCGGGATTAAGGTTGTACTGTGTGACAGTATATCCGTCTGTAGATGAATATGTAACAGAAACAGATGTGCAAACAAGTCCATCAGGAGATGTAGTTCCATCAGGATATGTTACTGCAGCCATACCTACATCAGCAGTTGATAAACTAATAAGGAAGGGACAGCCGGCATCTTCAAATGTCTTAAGGACATACTGACCAATGCACTCTGTTTCGAGCTTATCAATAAATGACAACTCGATCTCTGAACATGAAGCCTTAAGCATTTCAATTTCATTAGCCATGCTGGCATTGTTTTCTCTCAACTGGTCGAGATATGCTTTTCTTTCCTGAAGAGTCTGTAATTCAGCTTTGTATTCATCATATTTTTTATTTAATGTTCTGATTCCGAAGAAATAAGCCAGTACGACAATAATCAACAAGGTGACTACATACAAAAAGCCTTTTTCTCTAGCTGTAAGATTATTCATTTTTTATTACCTCCCTTTAGATTAGCCTTCAACCGGTGCGTCGGTAGCAACTACGGGTGAGTAATACAACTTAATATCGTTATTACCGCGTGCTGTGTCAACATACTGATTTGCTGCTACTATTGCATTGAAGCTTTCTTCATCAACCTGAACTCCGTCAACAAAGATTCTGGAAAGCTTGTATGTTATACCTGCGTAATTATATTCAGCAACTCCATCAATTGAGAAAGAATTACCTGCTCTGACATCGATTGTCTCAACACCGCCCAAAGCAGTAGCAGATTCAGCACCGTCTACGAAACGGGTTACAGACATATGAAGCGTTCCAACCAAGACGCCGGAAATAGTGAAACCATAATAATTGTTTATAGCTTCAACCGTATTGCCGGAAATAATCTCATCAATTCCAACTTCAGAAACCAAATCTACTCTTGAAACAGAAAGTGTAGGTCTTGATGCGAAAACAGATGTTTTCTGCAACATATTTACCATATCTACCATGCTGTAATAAGTAAACGAATAGCCATTCATTGTAAGCTGGGAATTTGTAATCTGGTAACTTGCAATATAAGAATCACTGGGAATGCACTTTGCAATTACATCGGGAAGATCTGTCGGAGCGGGATCAATGCGGTCAACAGTCTTACGCATCTGAGTAAGTGCATAGTAGTAATTCGTCATATCATTGAGCTGTTCTGTCAAAATTGCTGCATCCTGCTCGAGCGAAGCATACTCAGGACCTGCAAGAGTATTCTCAAGATCTCTGATCTGTCCCTTAATAATCGTGTTTCTGATAAAGAAAGCTACGATAAATGTGAGGACAACAAATACTACCAAAAAGCCGACTGCAACACCGTAGCCTAACATTCTTGCTGCTTTTGCTGCATTGGCTGTAAATTCAGCAAAGAAGTTTACGTCTTTCTTTGCCAATAATTTTTTGCTGATTCCATTAGCCTTAGCCATAAAGTTTACCCCTCCTTAATCGTGGCGGATCAAAGCGCCGCAACAATTTACGAACTTACCAAGCTCAAAATCCTTAGGACCACTTACAGTGCTGAGATTCTTAAGGATCTCTACCTGTGTTCCGAGCTGACGTGCAAGTTCTTTGTCAATTTTCTTGTAGCCTGCACCGGAACCATAAAGGAAGCAGGTGCTTATAGCATCAATGTGATACTTAGCGATTGAGAACTGTGCAGTACGGGATACCGCATCAACCAGGCTCTTAAAATATGCATTTACAGCACTCTGAAGAGCAGGTGTCTCTGCAACAGTCTCGTTCCATACATCGATATCTTCTACAGGCACGCCTGATTCAGCTTCTGAAGTTGTAATGTTAAGACGTCTTGCCAATGAAGACTGCTGGTTGCCGCTCTGAAGCTTCTTAACAGAATCAGCGACCTGTCTGATATTGGAGTGACCAAACTGAAGTCTTCTTGAAAGAACCGGAAAACCCTTGTCAAGAACTGTAACTGTAGTTGTCTTGCTAGAGAGCTCAATCAAGAGGATCGTTGACTGCTTGATGTTTACGTTACCATTGATGATACCCTGCTCGAAGAGCTTTCTTACTGCATTAGGGTTTACATCCAATGTAACAGGAGTGAGATCCATGTTCTTAAGGAATTCACGATAATCCTTGATAACGTCTGTAGGGATTGCTGTAGCTCTTACCTGGATCTTATCAGCGTTTGTCTCAGCATCCTTTGTTGTTCCGTAAACAAGATAATCGATTGACATATCTCTGTTGGAACCCTGACCTAAGATCTCGTACTTAACCATGTCCTTAAGCTGATCTTCCTTAACTACAGGAAGCTCAAGGTCTCTTGTATGAACGAACGCACCCTCTGTTGTGATGATGCAGCTCTTCATTCTGATATCAAGTCTCGCGATAGCATGCTTTAGTGCCATTACGATTCCGAATGAATCAGAGATAGCACCATCATTAACAGCATCGCCTTCAAGAGGGACAATACCCATTTTGTCTATAGAAATATTACCTGTCTTGGAATTGTAATTCCCGACAACTAATTTGAGATCTGAACTGGAGCAATCGATTACCAGTTCGTTTCCGCTCTTACCTAATGAAAAATCCATTTATTATTCTCCTTTCAATCTTTACGGGGATTACAAAAGCCACTGAGCCATTGTGAAGATAGGCATACCGATACCGCCTACAACTGTACCAACGATGATAGCCATGATGATGATCATTACAGGCTCAAGCGCTGATACCATCTTCTGTGTTGCAGCATCTGCCTCATCCTCAAAATAGTCTGCCGCTTTTTCAAGGATCGTATCCAATGTACCGGATTCCTCACCAATAGAAACCATTGCGTAGATCATAGGCGGAAATTCCGTAATATCTCTGATAGATCTCGATAAAGAAGTACCTTTTCTAATCTCAACACGGGCATCAGCAAGTTTTTTCTGTAAAACTACGTTGTCCAGAGACTTCTCGGTAATCTCTACAGCCTGAAGTACAGAAATACCTGACTTAAGGAGCGTAGCTACGGTTCTTGTAAATCTAGCTGATGCATTCATTCTTGTGGACTTTCCGACAACAGGCATCTTGAGCATTAATGTTGCCCACTGAACAGCACCCTTATCAGAACTTCTCCACAACTTAAATCCATATACAGCAAGACCGATTACGGCAATATAAATGTACCAATAGTGAACGATAGAATCAGAAAAATTCAAAAGGAATTTAGTAAGACCCGGTAATTCACCGCCGAGTTCTTTGATCGTGTCACCGATTTTAGGAACGAGGAATGTCAGGAGACCGACGCTGATTGCTAAAGTAAGAGCTGCAAGAATCTTCGGGTAGACCATCGCAGAAGAAATCTTGTTCTTGAGCTTTGCATCCTTAGCGAAGTGGTCAGCAAGTCTTTCCATAACTTCGTCAAGACGACCTGACTCCTCACCTGCAGCAATCATACTGATCATGATGTTCGGTATGATGCCTCTCTGTTCCGCGAAAGCCTCGGAAAGTGAACGACCGCTCTGCACGGACTCATAGATATCACCTATGCACTTCTTTGCTTTCTTTGATTCAAGCTGCTGATACAACATATCGAGAGATCTTACAACAGTAATACCTGCCGATAAAAGTGAAGCAAGCTGTCTGGAAATAATAACGAGGTCCTTTGTTTTGAGTTTGGGACTTCCGATCTCCATGTTGGCAAGGCCTTTGCCCTTATCCAAAGATAGGGATGCAATATACTTGCCATCTTGCTTAAGTTTTCTCGATGCTTCTCCGATGGTTGCAGCTTCTATGATGCCTTCAGACATTTTACCTTTGGAATCGATAATCTGATATCTGAAATTAGCCATCTGATATTTCCCTCCTTATTAAAAATTTCATTAATTACCCAAAGACTCAGGCAAACTCCAAATCACCAAACAACGGACTCTGGGTCTGTCCGGAATTGTTGATGAAGCGCTTAAGATCATCAGGGAATCTGCATCTCTGAAGAGCAGTATCTCTTGTGATCATATTTCGCTTAACAAGTTCTGCGAGATAGAAATCAAGAGGGCACATTCCAGTCTGAAGGCTGGTAGCGATAGCACTGTCTATCTGATACGTCTTACCTTCACGAATGTTATTCCTGATAGCGTCATTGGTAATCATGATTTCAAATGCAGCACATCTACCACCGCCGACTCTTTGAACGAGTGTCTGGCAGATAACTGCAACAAGAACAGTAGCGAGCTGAACTCTGATCTGATCCTGCTGGTGCGGAGGGTATACGTCGATGATACGGTTGACTGTATCTGCTGCTGATGACGTATGGAGTGTAGAAAGAACGAGGTGTCCCGTCTCGGCTGCTGTAATAGCAGTACTGATTGTATCGAGGTCACGCATCTCTCCGACGAGGATAATATCAGGGTCCTCACGAAGAGCAGCTCTGAGTGCGTTAGCGAATGAGAGTGTATCCTCATGAATCTCTCTCTGGTTGATCATTGCTTCACCATGCATATGAAGATACTCGATAGGTTCCTCCAATGTAAGGATATGGCACTTTTTGCTCATATTAACGTGACCGATCATTGCAGCAAGTGTTGTTGACTTACCGGAACCCGTAGGTCCTGTTACAAGGATGAGTCCACGAGGTCTCATAACCAATTCCTTAAATACGTTAGGCAGACCCAACTGCTCGCATGTAGGAATCTCATTTGTAATAGTTCTTGCAGCAAGTGCATAAGTACCACGCTGCTTGAAGACATTACATCTGAAACGGCTGTAGTTCTCAACAATGTAAGAGAAGTCGATCTCACCTCTCTCATTCAGATACTGCTGTCTTGACTTGTCAATCATTGACTTACAAAGATACTCGGTATCTGCAGCTGTAAGCGGCTGATTTCCCAACGGCATCAACATACCGTCTACACGAATCATCGGCGGCAATCCTACAGTAATATGGGTATCGGATGCCCCCATCTTTACCGATTCAGCCAAGATCGATTCAATCGATAAACTAAATCCTTCCACGTTAAAAAACCTCCTTATCAGTCAATCGTGTAAGCAACTCTGTTAAGTTCTGAAACCGTCGTAATTCCTTCGAGTACGAGGTCTCTTGCCGAATCCTGGAGCATCTGTGTTCCTTCTTCGACTGCAAGTACGCGCATTTCATCTTCACTTGCTCTCTTCTCAAGTAAAGTCTTCATCTTTCTTGTGATAGTTACAATCTCGTGAATAGCAATACGTCCCTTATATCCCTTTTCGTTGCATTCAATGCATCCCTTACCACGATATAACTTCTGACCGGCATCAAGTCTCAAATACTCCTTGTCATTCTCATCCGGATCGTAGGACTCTCTGCAGTTGGTGCAGATACGGCGGACAAGACGCTGAGAGATAACGCCGACCAAGGCTGATGAAACCATGTAAGGTTCGAGGCCCATATCGATAAGACGGTTAATTGAAGAAACAGCGTCGTTTGTATGGATAGTACTGAAAACCAAGTGTCCGGTGATTGCAGCTCTCATAGCAATCTCAGCAGTCTCACCGTCACGGATCTCACCGACGAGACAGATATCAGGGTCCTGACGCAAAACGGATCTAAGACCGCTGGCGAATGTCATACCAGCCTTTACATTAACCTGTACCTGGTTCAATCCGGGGATCCTAATTTCTACAGGGTCTTCAATTGTGATGATATTAACTTCATCTGTGTTCTTTTCTGAAAGAAGAGTGTAAAGAGTAGTAGTCTTACCTGAACCGGTAGGACCAGAAATAAGGATGATTCCCTGAGGAATCTTGATCATCCTGTCAATCATTTCATTGTTACGAGCGCTGATACCAAGATATGATCTGTTAAGGTTAGAGTCATTCTTGGCAAGAATACGGATAACCGTCTTTTCACCGGTAACGCAAGGAAGGATGGATACACGCATGTCGACCGGCTCGCCGTTGATAACTGTTGTGATACGGCCGTCCTGCGGGATACGCTTCTCTGCAATGTTCATACCACCAAGGATCTTAATTCTCGTTGTGATGGCATCTTTAGCGGATATCGGGTTACTCATAACTTCCTGCATGACACCATCGATACGGATACGGACTCTAACTCGGTCTTCAAGCGGCTCGATATGGATATCGGATGAGCCAGAACGGATCGCGTATTCGATCATGGAGTTAACGAGCTTAACAACAGGTGCACTGTTGACTGCTTCGGAGAGCTCGGAATTATCATCAAGGCTGTCCTCTTCAAAACTTGCACCAAGTTCCTCAGCTGCCTTGTTTGCACTTTCTTTACCATAATTTACTTTAATGGCATCGACGATTGAAGAATGCGTTGCAAGCATGAGGGATACCTGGTATCCGGTCTGGAACTGCAACTCATCTTCAATTGTGATATTCATCGGGTCATCAATAGCGACAACCAGATTATCATTATCAAAACCTATCGGGAATACAACATTTTCTTCGCAGAACTTTTGCGTAAGCAGTGCTGTAGCTTTGGGGTCTACATCAATACCTGCAAGATCAATAATCGGATAGTTATACTGGCTGGATACCGCTCTCAGAATGTCAAACTCTGACATCAAACCACTTTCAACGATAACCTCACCAAGACGCTTACCGGTCTCTTTCTGAACACTGAGTACTTCTGCAAGTTCGGTAGCATTTAGGAAGCCACTTTCGACCAGAATATCACCTAATCTCTTCATCGAACCCTCCCGACAATCCTATAAAAATTCACACTCAAGTTTTGCACACAAACAAACAGGCGCAATTCGCCCAAGCATAGATGTTAGAACTATACAACAGAATGAGGTAAATAACAAGTTAAAAAGACAATCTGCACAAAAAATATTTTTGACAATCATATGTCGGCGATATTACACGATTTAAACCGCTTCGCTATATTTCTATATCAGTTTAAAAACTGTATAATGTTATGGTTTTATTATAATACGAAATTCAACTTGGAGGAACACCAATGTCAGGACATTCAAAATGGAGTAATATCCGCAGAAAGAAGGAAGCGTCTGATGCAGCAAAGGGCGCTGTTTTCACGAAATTTGCCAAAGAAATAGCAGTAGCAGTCAAGGCAGGCGGTCCTGATCCCAACAGTAATTCCAGGCTGAAAGTAGTTGTTGCCAAGGCTAAGGCTGCAAATATGCCTAACGACAACATCAACCGTGCTATCAAGAAAGCTGCAGAGGCAGGCGAAGGCGATGATTACGAGGAGATCACATACGAGGGTTATGGCCCCGCAGGTGTCGCCATCATGGTCAAGACCCTGACTAATAACCGCAACCGTACAGCAGCCGATCTCAGACACATTTTTGATAAAAACGGCGGAAATCTCGGTGTAGACGGTTCAGTCTCTTTCCTTTTCAACGAGAAGGGTACGATCCTCATCTCCAAAGAAGACTACGAGGATGAAGATCAGGTCATGGGTGATGCACTTGATTGCGGTGCTTCTGATTTTGACAGTGACGACGAATTCTACATCATCTCCACTTCCACTACTGACTACTATGATGTCAGAGATGCTCTCGAGGCCAAGAACTACGTTATCGCTGATTCAACTCTCGGTCCTGTTGCAATGACAACAGCTGAAGTAACCGATCCAGATGCCATCGCACAGCTCGAGAAGATGCTCGACATGATGGATGAGAACGAAGATATCCAGGAAGTGTTCCATAACTGGAACGGCTAAAGGACATTAAGTTTTGGACAACCGCGAAGAATCAAGACAGGAACATAATTCAGTTAAAAACGCTCCTGTAGCGCGAAAGACGCTCTTGTCTGAATTTCGCGGTACTCTAAAACGTTTTGACCGTTCGGGGACTTCAACGAATAATCCGAATTCTGATTATCTATCTCAGAGTATCGAACGAAGCATTGAGCTCGTTCTTTCCAACGAACAGTTAACACGTGAAGTCCTTTCCAATATAGCTGTAATCGCATTTGTAGGCCCGTCCGGTACGGGCAAAAGCACTCGTGCGATAAAAGTTGCCAGAGATAACAACATCCATTACATAATCGATGACGGACTGCTCATAAACGGAAGCCGTATCGTTGCAGGAACCTCTGCAAAAAAAGCTCCCACGAAGATGGAATCCGTAAGACAGGCAATCTTCGTTGATCCGACAAGGTCATCTGTTATGCGCCGTGCGTTGGTTGAGTCCATGCCGCGCGCACTGATGATCCTCGGAACTTCCGATTCGATGTTGGAAAAGATTACTACCAATCTCTGGCTTAACAAACCCTCCATGCTCATCAGGATTGAAGATGTCTCCACCGAAGAGGAGAGACGAATGGCCCGCAATACCCGTATGAATGAAGGTATGCATACCATTCCTGTTCCGAGCATGGAGATCAAACACGAATTCTCAGGTTACTTCTCGGATCCTTTCAGCAAACTCAGACAGAGGTTTGATCGTGAGCGTGGCGTTGCTCCGCTTGCACCGGATTCAGACAGAACAGTCGTAAGGCCTACCTTCTCTTCCCTGGGTTCATATTCAATATCTGATGAAGCTATTCTTGATCTCATCAAGATAGTTCTTAAAGATGTTCCGGGATTTGCCGAAGTAACTTCATTTAAAACAGAAAAGCAGACATTTGGCGTTATGATCAGTCTTGATCTGGCTCTCTACTATGGATACGATGCCCAGAAGGTGCTTGTTAAAGCACAGCAGCGTGTCGGAAGCGCAGTCGAGGAATTTACATCGATTACAATGAACAGCGTTAATGTTAGAGCAAGTCGCCTTATACATATGCCCAGGAATAAAGATTCGGAGGACTCCTGATGGAAAAAATATATATGATCCCTGTTAACGATGCCTACAATGAGCCATGCGGATGTCCCATATGCAGACTCCGTGACAATGCTGAAACTAATTATCTTGAATACTATCTCGGACCTTCATTAATGGAACCGGACACAAGAAAGATCACCAATAAGACCGGCTTCTGCCCTGTTCATATGGGAAAACTGAACCAGGCTGTTACTAACCGCTTGGGACTTGGTCTTGTCATGCATACTCATCTTAAAGATTTTCATGAAGAGCTTGATCCAAAGCTCAAAGCTTCTATTCCTGCTAAAGCTGGCTTGCTTAAAGGAAGAAGTTCAGATTATAAGCAGAAGTTCAACGCTGTAGCTGACCTCATAGAAAAAAGGATAGGCAGCTGTCCTATATGTGACAATCTCAATGAGGCAATGGGGCATTATATCGAGGTCATCTGCTGGATGTTTTCCCATGATCATGAGTTTAAGGATAAATTCATGAATGCAGAGTTCCATTGTCTTCCGCATACGGCTATGCTTCTCAGACAGGCAGCAAAACTCTCGCAAAACGAAGCATCCGACTTTGTTGATGCTCTATACAATAACAATTCCAAAACTTTTGAGGCACTGATATCAGATGTGGAGTATTTTACTCTTAAATTTGATTACAGGAACACAGACAAACCCTGGGGTACCAGCAAAGACTCGATCCAGCGTTCGATGCGCTTCCTTTCTTCTGATGGGAGGGATTTTGATGTACAACAAACAAAAAAACAGTATTGAGTATTCTGAACCTGTAATTGAGCAGTATTCTGATAATGTTGTTTTAGAAGTAATGCCTCAGAAAAATGACGACGAAACATCTTCTAAATATGTTCTGATTAAGCACGACTACTATTCATCTGATTCAGATCACGGAAGAGAAATGCTTAAGTCTATTTTTAATGCTCTTGCTCATTCTGAGTTCAAGAGTCTCATCATCTATTTGGTCGACAAAGGCACTTTACTTTTGGACAATAACAATCCCTTATTTGACATTTTTCAGACATTAATATCCAAATCTGAAATTGTTATTGCAGATGATGAAAGCATAATTAAGTATCAGATCAGTTGCGATCTGGATCCTAAGATTTCAATCCAGGCTTTCAGTTCTATAGCTGAAGATATTGTTTTCCTGCAAAACGTATTAATGCTTGAATAGAAAATGCCACCTGTTTAAGGTGGCGTTCAAAACCTGCTGATTCATTCCTTGCTTGTTTATTTGAATGACTCTCTGAAAAAAAGACCGGCTCACGATGAGCCGGTCTCTGTTGATTTGATTTTATGCACCTTCACCTTCAGGTACAGGTTCTGAATCAAGTGTTCCGTAATAGTAGATGATATTAGAAACCTTATACTTGGTTACAGCAACTCTCTCATCAGGGAGACTGTTCGAATTAGCAGGAGCAGGACAATAGGGCATACAATAACTATCAGCCGTACCATTTGTAATTCTTCTGCCTTCAAGTCTTCCGTAAATATATGCATGAGCACCATTGGATGCGGAATAGAATCCGGAAGTAGAAGTAGATACATCATAAAGACCGATATAAGCCTCAATAATATTGTCATTACCAAATGTGACTTTGTTATTCTTTACACCATAAATAAAGATATTAGGTCTGACATCACCATCATAGTATTTTGAATAGCTGACCTTATTACCATTTGCCTGTTCCCACTCAACATTCTCGCTTGTGTGTCCGTGACCTTGAATATAACCACCTATTCCAGCTGCAGTAGTAAATCCTCTGTTAAGTGAAAGGAAACCGGCTGAACAAAGTGCATCATCATTGACCTGATAACTTGAATCTCCGGCAAGAACAAACTCAGCACCATCTTCCATAATTATAACAACAGGAGTCATTGTGTCACTTACGTTATAAAGAGCGAAGCAGCAGCAGTTAAAATTAAATTCACCAGAACCAAAATAAAGTACATTCTGCTTTGCACCATTAATGGCAAATACATAGGGCTTTTTATTATTGCAGTTGCTCATAGTTGTTCCGGCTGTAAAGTAATATGCACCACCATTTGCCAAATCAATGATCCTGTCACCATCAGTATCATATGTATCCAAACTGCCGATATCAAAGGTTCTATCAGGATCGATAACCTTATTAGTGCCACTCATAATCTTACGATATGCCGGATACTCAGCTGTAATAGGATTCTTAATAAGCTCTGTGTCAGCAGGGATTTCGGTACCAGCAGCATACAGAGTGCCATCATTTGCATCATAGTTGTCATAATCAAATGTCTTAGCAGTTGTATAGGAAACTGTACCATTAAAATTCAATTCACTAAGGACCTGCGTTCTACAGTCTGTCGGGAACTTATCAGCTGTAGAACTATTCGGATCATAGTTATACTGCTTATAAATTGCCATGTTAGTAGCAGCAGTACCCGTAAGTGTTTTTCCGGCATTTGTAATCGTATACTCATACTGCGGTGTTGAATTCTGGTTCTTGTTAGTACCCTTAACATCTCCATCTACACCTACGAAATAGCAATCATGATTATCTAACACATACTTAACGTAGTCAGCATCATCATTCATTGTATCTTTGGAGCTATCCTGGATCGTTCTTCCGCTAAAATAGAAATTACTGTTTTCACCCCAGTTGGCATCAGTCTTCCAAGAATTGGCTGAAGAACAAATGAAACTTACATCATTAGACGTACCAACGAAATAGAAATCGCCCAAGAATTTGGCACCCGAATCTTTTGTGCTGAAATAGGCACCCTCAAGGAAAATATTGCTGCCATAGAAAGTATTACCACCACCCCAAGTAGCTGTCGAACCGGGAGCATAAACTACATCAGAGTATACTATTGATGAAGAAGCCTGCTCAAATGCATTACCTCTTAAAAGAATCGTATTATCTGTAACACCCTGAGCACGCTTAGCAGGAGAAGTCATACCGACACCTTCTGTGAAACGGAGCTGCTCTGCATCTACGTCTCCGGCAATATCGATCTGATTCTTGAAACGACCTGTATTATTGGTATCAGGATCCTCAACAACAAGAATGACTCTGACATTTTCCGTCTGATCACCGATAACAGTCGTAAAATCAGCATATACCTTTGTCGTATCAGTAGTATCGGGATAATAAAGGTCCAAATATGTGCAGTTATCAGATGCAGTGGACATACCCGGAACACCGTTTACAACCATCTTTATCTTCTTTGAATTATCAGTCTGACGGGTGGAGCACTCAGCAAGCATAGCATCCATCTGTTTATCTGTGATTTCCTGTGTCTGAAGCGCTTCCAGGAATGTCTCTGCAGCAGCCGAAACAGTAAGTCTAGCCTGACTGGACATTGTATTCTCATACAAACGTGATCTTGTAGCCTGAGTAAGCATCATAGCTGAAGCAATAAAGATCATTGCAAGAGCCAAAATGAGTACAACCAAAACAAGAATTGCACCCTGCTTGTTTCTCTTCGACTTGCTTAATCTTTTAATCATAAGAAGCACCTACCTTGCGTTTAGTGTCTAAAGATATTTCTTTTATTATAGTACGGCGGGACTGAACCCGCACACTTTTCCCAATATGTTAAGCATATTTTAAGTCATACGAATTCAAATTTCAACAGAAAATTCGAATTTTGCTAACTTTTTTTACACAGTTTGTTAACATTTCGTTTACAAATTACGTTTCATTTTCTTCAATTTCAGTTTTTTCGACAGGTTTCCCCTTCTCTCCGTACTTGTCAAACTCCTCTTTTTTAGAGGCTACGAGCCAGTAATCGTTTTGAGTTGCAAAGCGCATTACAGATGCCGCATAATAATTCCCCGCCTTGTTTTTCTTCACTCTTGTCCGTGAGAACAGCTCGCCGTGCTCCCTGCACTCCAGCAGAGCATACTGGGATTTGCGGATCCGAAATGACGGAATCTTTACGGAAAGCTTCTTTCCGCAAAGGGGACAATTCTTCATAAAATTCACAGATGTTGCAAAAGCACTCGTACCATCAAGGCACTCAGGACCTACAAAGCTGAAATCAGACGGAACATCCGGGTCAATGGAAGAACTGGATATGGCTGATATTACAGCTGAAGGCTTATTATGTTTGAAGATCTCTTCAAATACGGCACCGGTATAATGTGCATCTGCCGTAGCGCTGTGAAATATCTCATTCTTATCAATATTATAGAAATCAACAGCTGCTTCCACGCTGCGCTGAGTTCCCTGAAGTCCTGCAAAGAGCGAGAATATCGGCTGGAGATCAAGAAAGAACATGTTGAGCTTTGAATCCATCTCGAAGAATTCGAGATTCATCTTGAGCATTGAAGGGTCGGAACTGCCCCACCCTACCAAGATAGCGTCACCGCAGAAATCTCTGAATTGTGAATAAGCTTCCCTGAACGGGATACCGTTTAACAGATCTGCATTCTTCTTATGGGTAACTTTTTTTACATGATAATGCAGCTTGGTGTACTTTACCGGAACGATATCGGTGGAGAAAGAATCCTTATAGATCAACTCGCCGTTGTCATAAACGTACTTAAATGCACCTATCTCTATGATCTCGCCGGTAAGCTTGCTGACCTCAAACGGATACTCTTTGCCCGGCATCGGCTGGTTCCATTCCATGTCAAAAACTACAAATTCCGTACCGTCTGTTATTTTCCTGCTAAGCATTGCTGTCGGTCCCTTCACCGGTTACTTTCTTCTTTTCATTATACATATGGGTAAGCGGAATTGCGATAAGGCAGGCAGCCGCAAAGACACTTACCAGTATTCCCGGGATGATACCTGCATCTTTCCGCTCTACGGAAACTTCCATGAGACCGTTATTGTTACAAACGAAAACAGCTGCAAGCTTGCCGCAGTATTCGAACGTGTCGCAGGTAATGCCGTCGACTCTGACTGTAGTGTCATCGTATGCATAAGGCAGGACAATGGTGCACATGCCGTCAACTTCAGAGACATCGATCATGAATCTGGAACCGCTTGCGGTACCGGACAGCGCTTTCATGGATTCAAGAGCTTCCTGGTTTAACTTGAAGATCGAGATCCTGCAGGCATCGTCGCCTTCTGAATCGATCATGAACTCAAGTGATACTTCACCGGATGTTTGGGTAATCTCCGTAAAGAATGGACCGGTAAACGCACTTGCCGAATCTCCGCTGTCAGAAGAGAAACTTACTGAAGCTCCGTTAACTGCGTTACAGTATATGAACATTCTCTCTCCGTCAGCTATCTCGAAAGGACTGAAAGTCAGGGTGTTGCCGCCCTCCCTCAGCAAATATGTATTAGGTCCTTCCTGCCTTAATTCCTTCTTATCTGATGCCTTGAGGAAAATCTCATCAAATAGCATGGTTCCGGAAACCCTTAACGATGAGTAGTTAATATCATCTAAAACCGTATCTCCGGCAACAAAATCGCTGAGGTCACCGGGGATGATCTGGTATTTGTCTCCGCCGTTTACGGCAGGAAGGTCAAAATCGCTGTCATAGATCAGTTTTTCAGAAGAACTGTCTCCGTAGCTCAATTTGAAATACTCATCAACAGCGTTTTTCTGAATCGTATTGTTGAAGTACATAAATGCCGTATTAATACCCACAAAAGTGAAGATTATGAAAAGAACGGCATATTTGCCCTTATCCGTGATCTTATCTTTGGCAAGTGCATATAAAATGCATCCTTCAACGATTATTCCAATGAATGTGCTAATAACGATCGGGCTTGCAAAAGAAGTGCCTGATGCGGAACTGCCGGACATGACAAGAAAGAACATAGGAACGAGACACGAAGCGATGAATTCGCCGCGTCCAAGGCTCTTAACATTCTTAAGTCCGATTGCCGCAATAAAGAAAAGTACTATCTCAAGACAGATAAACCTTGAAGAATTGAGGAGTGCTGAGGTTCCGAAAATGCTTACCGTCTCATTCACAAATGATGAACTGCAGATAATGTGGATCACAGCTGCAATAAGCGCTGAAGCGACCTTAAGCCTTACAGGGATCATCTCATTAAGTGCGAATGCCATTACGGCAACAAGCGTAAATATACCGACATAGAACAGAGGAGAATTATTAACATAAACGCTGCCTGAACGGAGAAGGAACGTGCCTCTGATCACCTCGAAAACTGTGTAGTTTACCTTTGCATTATTGAAGCTTTGTTCTATATCAACGCTTAATTTCATCGACATAAGGCCCGGAACCGCAAAAGCCGCAGACATGATGAGACCAGTAACTATTCCTCCCAAAAGCTTGAGCCAGGAAGTAATAGCCATCTTGAATGTACTATAAAGGCTTATGCTCATAAGAAGAGCCAAAATGATTAAAAAAGGAATGCCAGTAATGAGTCCGTATCCGCCGGATGCTGCAATGCCAAATGACATAAGACATACGAGAACAAAAGATTTCCATGTTCTCTTTTGAAGATATGAATCAAAGGCCGACATTGTCATGGGTATCAAGAGTGCCATGTTCATAAGAGAAGCATGCTGGGCGGTCAGTACGATCTGTGATGAGAATGTATACATTACGCCGAGGAGAGCAGCGGGAAGTCTGGAGAGCCTGATGTGCGCGGTCATGAAGTAATACATGGCAGAGCAGCAAAGGCCGAATCTCAAATAATAACCGACCAGAAGGATCGTCCTGGCAGCTTTGGGAATAAGCAGGGCAAGGTAAAAAAACAGATCCAGATGAACGAATGTCAGAAGTCTCCACAGATCTGATGAAGCCTTTCCGGATGTGATGAGCTCTACATCTTCAACTGCAAGATCGATTCCGCGGAGAATATTGGCGCTCATTTCGCCGTTGCGCATGGAAAGTCCAGTAGGCAGGATCTTTCCGGGTTCTGTCAGAAGTCCGATGTTATATGAAACAACTGCAATGATTACCGATGCAATAAAGCAGAATACTACGCCGTCATATGTTTTGAGCTTTCCTGCCGCAGCCTTAATCATTATCTGCCTCCGGCTTTTCAGCGTCGTCGTTCTGTTCTACAACTTCAGAAGGCGCTTCAGAGACATCAGCCTGTTCTATATCTTTGGAAGATTCTTCAGCCGGCGCGTCCTGTCCCATAACTTCCGAGACAGGCACTTCTTCGATAGGTGCTCCCTGTGCCTCAACATCTTCTGCAGTAACGGCAGCACCCAATACTGATTTATTCTTTTTGAGCTTCTCTGAAACAGCAGGAACGATGAAGAGCAAGGCAATGAAGAATACGGAGACCGCACTGATCATTATGCCTTCTTTGAAACCTGCAGGTGTATATTTGATCGTTACGTCGTGACTGCCCTTACTGAGTTTTATGCCCATAAGCGCATCCTGTACGGAAACTATCTCAGCGGGCTTGCCGTCTACAGTTGCAGCCCAGCCTTCAGCATAAGGTATCGACAGGAACATAAGTCCGTCTTCCTTGACTTCGATATGTCCGGAAAGCGTGGTGGAATCGTAAGCCGATACTTCCAGCTGTTCATCAGCGAATGTCTGTACCATTTGGGCATACCCTGCCTGGTCAAGCTGATATCCGTATACGAAGATCGAAGAACCCGGATTATCGCTGTATTTAACGGTAAGTTCGATCGGTGAACCCTCATAAACACCGAGACAGATTATCTGATAGCTTCTGAGCTCAAACTTCAATGTTTTGCCATTATTGATTACCGTGGCATTGCCGCCCTTTTTGGAATTGACATAGACATAAACATCAGAACCGATGTCTGCTTCATCAACTGTGATACTGAATGAGTATCCGTCCTTATTAGCGGAACCCGCTGAACTGTAGACCAAAACATCGTCATGCTTATCCGTTGTGGATAGGCTGCTTGAAGCAACAGTAGTAAGCGTTACGGGTTTATAAACGTCCGGTGCGCCCATGCTGTTGAGCCATTCGTTTGTCTTATCGAAAACATCAAGGTTCTTATCGTAATCAGGAGCATAGTCGATTACCGCCGTATCGGTCATGAATCCTACGCTCAAAGCATCAGGATTTGCCCAGGAAGTAATTATTCCGTCCTTGTACTCCTGCTCAAACAGAGCCGGAACACTCTGTCCCTTTTCAGTCTCGACCAGATTCCTGACACCGAGAACGGTGGCGGTAACACGTGTGAGACCGGCATTGCGCAGTCCGTTGATGCCGTTGTTGTGGAAACCGTAGTTTCTCATGTATTTAACGAAGCTCTCCCTGGTCGTGGAAGAGAAAATGGACAGGCCCTTAACATTATAAAGTGACTGGAGATCACATACGTTGTTCGGATAGATTTCAGAACGCTCGAAGTTCATGTGTCCTTCGGTTCCTTCCACTTCCTTTGCATAAGCTGAGACTTCCTGCCAGTTCTTGCCGTAAGCCGTATAACCAGTAAAGCCTTCGTGATAGCAGACAAGGCCTATCGTTGTCAGCGAAGCGGCAAACATTTCAACCATCATCGTAACCGTCAGAAGCGTCTCACAGAAGAATTCGCTCTTGCCGGCTCTGATATTGCTTACGGTGTGGAGGGCGGCACCCTGGACAATAAGGAAAACAAGGGTCGATCCGATCTGGATGTAACCTTCATTGCCTGTGCCGAATTTCTCGAAAAGGATAAGGAATGCAGCCGAGCTGAGTATGGCACCGGTGATATATTTCGAACCAAGACTCCTGATGCGTCTGATCGTTAAGAATCCGATAAAAACGAGCAGGAAACTCATAAGGAACGATTCTCTGAAAGGAATCTGGTTCGGGAAATGGAATCCGTGCCATATGAAGTTAAGCGTACGGTTGGTAAAGCTTAAATACATTATGCCAAGAAGCGAACCGAATACGATCTTGTGCTTTAGCTTGATGCCTGTTCTTGAAGGAAGCAGGAAGAATAAAGGTAGCAGAAGAGCAATTACGAGCCCGCTGTATACATTGGCCATACCGTCTCTGATATTGGGGTTTGCGGATACCATCAGTCTTCCGAAGAAATCAAACAGATTATTCTGAAGAACATAATCCATCTTCAGTTCGTCGCCCGTGGCTGAGCAGTTCTTGAGGATCAGATATGTGGGAATCGATAAAACCGCTGAAGTGCCCGCAGCTATAAAGCTGGATGCGGCAAAACGCAGCGCGCTTCCGATAAATGTCTTGAAACAGAGCCTTCCGGGATCGCCCTTGGCTTTCTCGCGCGAATAAAGGCAGACGTAGTAGGCCGGCGCAAAAAGCACGAGGAATAGACAGAGGAAGTAGCCGGAATAGTAGTTGCTGATAATGGCTATGGCAAGAGTTACGGCATAAAGACCACACTTTTTCTCGAGAAGGAGTTTTCGAAGGCCAAGCATTATCAACGGGAGAAGTACGACGGCGTCACACCACATTATGTTCCAGAAAAATGATATGAACCATCCGCAAAGAGCGTAGGATGAGCTGAATACAACAGTGATGTTGTCTATCCTCTTGTTGTCATTGGCAGAGAGGAAAAGCACCATGAAGACCGAAGAAAGACCTGCACGGAGACATGTTATAAACTGAATGAATATGGGCATGGTCTTTGCGTTAAAGAAAACTGCAAAGATATTTAGGGGGCTTGCCGCGTAATTGGCATAAGCGGCATAGTATTCCTGGCCCAGACCGTCATTCCAGGTATAGAAAAGCGACTCTCCGGACAGGACTTTGTTCCTGAATGCCACAAGGAAAGGACAATATTGGTGATAAAGGTCGACAGTAAGCATCGTCCTGTCACCGAACGGGTAACAACCTGTTACCGCAAAAGCGGCTAGCACTGTAAGCGTAGGGAATAAAAATGCCAGAAGAAATTGGGGCCAATATTCCTTAAGCACACCCAAAGTGCCACTCTTTTCTCTCAGTATTGGACTATTTTTTCCCACATAATACCCCTGGTATTTATTATTCTTAGATTACAAACGTGTTAATAATAGCACACTTTACCTTATATGTTTCTTCTTTTATGGTAAAGTGTCTTTAACCTGTAACTAATCGAAGGGGAAATTTGATGAAGGGTAAAAACAGACAGAATAGAAATGACGATAAAAAAGCCCGTAAGCCGGTGGTTGACGAGAATGCTTTAACGACAGAGGTACTTGCTTCTTCAGAGAGCAATCCGACCAATGATTTCATGGACTCACCGGTTGAAGAGCCCAAGAAGAGTGTCACATTAAACGATCTTGCGGAGATCGATCCGGAACTTCTCACCGGTAAGCCCGCTGATACAGCTATAGTTCCCGACCTGCCTTCCCTGCCCGAGAGCAAGAACAGCAAGGTCAAGGATGAACCCAAGGAAGAGGAGATCCCTACTGAGATCAACCTCGACAGGAACGAAGATGCACTCGAGCAAGGCAAGCACAGAAAAAATGCCGGTATCCTCTTTGTCCTTTTGGGAATCTTAATGGTAGCCGGAATCGCGATCCTTTCTTTTGCACTTGATACGGGCATGGATGAATCGTTCAAGAGCCCTCTTACAATTAACGGAAGAGACATCTCAAGCGGCGAATTCAGCTTCATGTACCACTATGAACTCCTGAATGAAGGTGTCGACCTTTTCGCTGCGGACACGGAAAAAATGCTCTCATCTCCTTATCTTGACGATGAGAACTTCCAGACTTACAGAGATTACTTCAGATATGTAACTGCACAGGATCTTCAGAAGATCGAGATCCTCTACGACGATGCCACCGCCCAGGGATTTGTAATTGAGAAGGCTCACTATGACAGAGCCAATGCATACATCAACTGGCTCAAGGGTAAGGCTGACGAACTCGGCGTGCCTCTCGACACATACATCAAGGGTGTATTCGGAAGCCAGGTCGATGAGCAGATAATCATCAACACGCTCGCGAAAAAATACTTCACGGAAGACTACGCAGAGGGTGAGAAGCTCATCCAGCTCTCAGCTTCAGACGAGCAGGCCGAGCATGCATATAACCAGTCTAGAACGATCTATGACCTCGTAAGTTACAAGATCTTAAGGATCACCTACGAACAGAGAGACCAGGCATTTATCGATACGGCGAACCTCCATGCCGAGAAGATCATTGACGCAATGAACGGCGATCCTTCAAAGTTCGAGTCATGCGCTGCCAAGTACTTCTCAGGTGTTGCCGCAAACACGCTTTCACAGCCTGACTCCACGCTTATCGCAAACTGCCGTTTCGAGGACGTAACACATGTCGATTTCAGAAGATGGCTCTTTGACGAGACAAGACAAGTCGGCGATGCGACCATAATCCCTGACGAAGACGGCTTCCCCATCATTCTTGTATTCGTATCAAGAGACCGAATGTCAGAACATCTCCGCAACTGCTACATCATCACTGCTAACCAGCAGCTGAACGAGAACATGCAGCCCGACATCGCCGCTACACAGGCATTGGGCCAGGAGATCTTCGACTACATCGAAGATGCCGACAGCTGCAATGAGGTAGAAAATCTTTATAACGACTATATCCTCGCCGGAGAACTCTCGATAGTTCACGACAGCCAGATATATCAGGCTAAATATACAGGGGCCATGGCTGAATGGATATTCTCGCCTGACCGTAAACTCGGTGATAAGACCATGATCGAGGTTAACGGAACATTCTACATAATCTACTTCATATCAGAATCGCCCAACCCCGAATGGTATGACAGGGTAAACAGTTTCCTCAGAATGAACAACTATCAGCAGTTCATCAGCGGAAAAGCTTCAGAATACGTTTGGGAATTCCATGAAGACGGATTGGCTCAGATAAAGGACGTACCGTAAGGTAAAGGGTTCATCCCCTTTATCTTATGCGCCCATCGAAAACTGCTGGACCAATACGACAACGATCGCGAAAACAAAAGTAAGGAGCATAGCTCCGATCAATATCCAAGCCATAACCTTGGTTCCGATTTTCTTATTGTTTCCGCTGCTCATATAATCAACATCCTTAAATATAGTTTGCGCTTAATCAGGGAAATCGGCACTGTCTGCTATCGTAAGTGACAGTGTCATTTCTTTGCCGTCACGCTCGACTACGACTTCTATTGTATCTCCGACCTTATGTGAATCACGCACCTTAATAATATCACCGGTCTCTTTTATTTCAACACCGTCCATCGATATGAGTTTGTCTCCGAGTTTGAACCCGGCATTGTAAGCAGGTCCGTTCATTACTATCTCTTCAACGAAGATTCCGCCCTCAGCGCCATAATAAGAACCTTCAGGAACATATCTTACGGAAACACCGAGATAAGGGCGGTCTACCACCTTGCCGTAATTGATGATGTCTTCGATTACCTTTTTAACGGCATTGACGGGAATTGCAAATCCGACATTCTCGGATGTGGAAGTAATTATCTTGGAATTAGTGATGCCGACTACTTCGCCATATGAATTGATGAGCGGTCCGCCGCTGCTTCCCGGATTGACCGAAGCATCTGTCTGGATTACCTCAACACGGTATCCGTTGCGGTTGATCTCTCTTGAAGGCGCCGAGATTACTCCGACCGTAACGGAATCGTCCAAAGATCCCAGAGCATTTCCGATTACCACCGCAAGCTCACCTGCCTGAAGAAGATCGGAGTCGCCCATTTTGACACAGGGCAGCTTTTTGTCAGTATCCACCTTAAGGACCGCAATGTCTGTCTGCGTATCACTTCCGACGACCTCTGCCCTGACCGGAAGATCGTCGCCCGGCAGTACAACGGTTACGTAATATGTGCTTACCGCCTCTTCAGCGAGAACGACAACATGCTTATTCGTAACGATATATCCGTCATCAGTGATAATGAATCCTGTACCTGATCCTATAACCGTCTCGGTATCGTTATCAACACCTATTACCTTCAGGGACACGGTAGCAGGACTTACCTGCTTTGCGATCTCCACGGTGGTCATCCTGGTCTTGTCAGCTGAAGGGACATAAGCTGCATCTTCCAGTGAGAACCATGGTTCGGGACGTGCTTCGGCAGGCTTATCTTCTGTTTCTTCAGGAACCTCACTTGTGGTCTCCGTGGTAGTCGAACCTGTTCTTGTATATGAGAGTATCCCTTCGCGGCCGCTGTTGAGCTTGAAGATATATACGGACTGGAAGCCGGAGAACATTACGCATGCCAAAAGGATCACTGATAAGACGAATATCGTCAGACGGTAGCTTTTTTCCTTTGAGTTCTGAGGAATGCGCTCCTGTCTTTCGTTCATTTCCTTATTGTCGTTTTCCATGCGTGATCACGTCTCCCTTGTCCGTCAGGTGATATTCTACCCCTGACGTCTCACATATTTTGGGCGATTTTGGTCCAAATCGCAAGTCAGGAAACGGAAGCTTTCTCTCCCATCATGAGAAGGCTCTCTGAATTCCCAAGCACGAGCGCGCCTCCCGAAAGATCAAGGCACACCCTCTTTAGCTCGTCCCCGCTCTTTTCCGGAACTATGATATCAAAAGCAACATCCTGACCGTACTCTACATTTTCGAGAGTCCAGCCGGACTGGGAAGCCTTGCGCGAGAGCATCTCGAAAACCGGATAAGAACAGTTCAGTCTCCACTTTAGAGCCTGGATCAACGTAACCGGTTCCCCTGCTTCAAGAGCCGCTCTGCCGCTGTCGGTGTATGCTCTCTTAAGTCCTCCCTTGCCGAGAAGAGTTCCTCCGAAATATCTGGTGACACAGATGAGCGAATCCGTAAAACCATTTGAAGTCAAAAGCTCTAATAAAGGCTGGCCTGCCGTACCCTGCGGCTCACCGTCGTCACTTGATTTCTGCCGGGACACTTCACCGCCCAGTACCCACGCATAGCAAAGATGCCTTGCATCAGGATACTTCTTGTGTTCTTCGGCAAGATAATTAGCGGCTTCTTCGGGTGATGTTATATGAAAGCTCTTTCCGATAAAGACCGACTTCTTGACTTCGATCTTTGAATCGCCGGTTTTGCTGAGAGTTACGCTTGGGCTCAATCCTTCATGCTCTCCCTGTACTTCTGATAAGCCATCATGAGGAGAGATTTATCCTGGCTGTATGTAATCTCATTAAGTGCAACGGCAACGCCGACGAACTTGCAGGTTACCGTTCCGGATTCGGGATCGGCTTTGCATTCCTCGCTGTCGGCCTTCATTACAAACCAGGAGATATTGTTATGTACAGGCTTTCTTCTTGATATCGAATAGTACTCGTAATTTGTCTTGCCGCAGGGTGCAATGACCTTGGCATCGACAGATGTCTCTATCTTTACACGCGTTTTGGCAAATTCAGACAAACTCAGATCGCTGTCCGTCTTAACGGAGCCTTTGGGGAAACCCCATTCCTCCTTATCGTTAGCGACAAGAAGCACCTTATCCCCTGTAAATACTATTCCGCCGGCACAATTACGAACTATCATTTCCAACCTGCTAAAAAGTCAATTATTTATAATCAGATTTTATCACAGGTTGATACTCTTTGCGCACGTGTCCCTTTTCCAATTGTTCTTTTGAAGACAGGTCTGTATAATTGTTCTATGCTTAATAATAGTAATTTAAATACTAATACTAATGATGCTGAGATCCAGAAACTCAAAAAGATCATCACGATCCTTTTATCCGTTTCCGCACTTCTTGCAGTTATCCTTATCACTTTGGGCATAACCAAGATCATTAACTATGCAAGAACGGCAGAGTCTTCAGACAGCACTCCCGTCTTTGCGACTCTCGTCTCAACTGAAGCTACTTTTACCGAACCTACCGTTTATCACTCCGAACTGCTTGAGGCTACTCCTCTTGCAGATTCTTACTGGCGTCCGCTCCCTGAGCTTCCCGAAGATCAGGTTAAGGTTCCCGATCATTTCGAAGTTAAGGGCTTATATATCGGTTCCGGTTCGGCACTCGACAAGGCAATTGAACTCTGCAACAACAGCGAGCTTAACACGATAGTAATCGATCTTAAGAACGAATACGGTCTTCCCTACATGTCCAAGGTTCCCACAGCCAACGAGATCGGCTATGTATGGGATGCATACGATCTTGATGCAGTCATCGAAAAGTGCCACGCCAACAACATCAGAGTCATCGGAAGAATCGTTTCCTTCAATGACCAGGTCGCTGCCCAGCACTTCCCCGAAAGAGCAATCCAGGACGTTGACGGCAACGTTGTACAGTTCAGTAACGAAGGCAACAAGCCCTTCTTAAGTCCTTATTGTGTCGAAAACTGGGACTACCTCATTGAGATCGGCATCGAAGCCGCTGAGCACGGCGTTGACGAGATCCAGTTCGACTATGTGCGTTTCCCGGCAGGTCCCACCAAGAATAAGGTTAAGCCTTACTTCGGTGAAGAAGGCCAGTATCCCGAGAAGTCAGAAGCAGTAAACAGATTCCTTCAGGAAGCAAGGATCAGGATCCAGGATACTTATGGTGTTGCAGTATCTGCAGATATTTTCGGTATCGTATTAACATCTCCCAATGACGCCAAGATAATCGGACAGGACTTTGAGACACTCGGCATGACAGGCATCGACTCCTGCTGCCCGATGGTCTACCCTTCCCACTATGCATTGGGAACGATGCTGGGGGGACATGTTTTCGAATATCCTGACAAGCAGCCTTACCTTATGGTATACAGCGTGCTTCATGAATGCCAGGCTATCTACAAGCAGCCCGGATTTACGGCTGTGAGACCTTATCTTCAGGCATTTACGGCCTCTTACATCGGTAAGGGCAACTATATGGAATACGGCTACAGGGAGATCAATTCCCAGATCAAGGCTATCCACGATCTCGGAATTCAGGAATATATCCTCTGGGATCCTTCGTGCAGATATCCTTCAGGTTCATACGACGGCGATATGTCAGTCGAGACAGATTGAAACCTGAGGTTTCAAAGAATAAAATATTGAGGTTAATTTATTAAGAGGTGACAATATGCTTGACATTAAATTCTTACGCGCCAATCCGGACATCGTAAAACAGAACATCAAGAACAAGTTCCAGGATGAGAAACTCCCCCTGGTAGACAAGGTTATTGAACTTGATAAGGAATTCCGCGAGAGCAAGACCCGTGCTGAAGCTTTGAGAGCTAACCGCAACAAGGTAAGTAAGCAGATCGGCGCTCTCATGGGCCAGGGCAAGAAGGAAGAAGCTGAAGAGATCAAGAAGCAGGTCACAGACATGGCCGAAGAGCTTGAGGCTCTTACAGTCAAAGAGACTGAACTCGAAGAAGAGATCAGAAAGATCATGCTCGTTATCCCTAACATCATCGATCCTTCTGTTCCGATCGGCAAAGACGATTCTGAAAATGTTGAGATCGAGCGTTTCGGTGAGCCTTTCGTTCCTGACTTTGAAGTTCCCTATCATGTAGACATCATGGAAAAGCTTGACGGCATCGAGCTCGACCAGGCAAGAGAAACATCAGGAAACGGCTTCTATTACCTCAAGGGTGACATCGCAAGACTTCATTCCGCATGCCTTTCCTATGCACGTGACTTCATGATCGACCGCGGATTCACATACTACATTCCGCCTTACATGATCAGATCTTCCGTTGTTACCGGTGTTATGAGCTTTGCTGAAATGGAGAACATGATGTATAAGATCGAGGGAGAGGACCTCTACCTCATCGGTACTTCCGAGCACTCCATGATCGGTAAGTTCATCGATACGATCACAGAAGAGGACCAGCTCCCCCAGACACTCACATCCTACTCTCCCTGCTTCCGTAAGGAAGTCGGTGCTCACGGCATAGAAGAGCGTGGTGTTTACAGAATTCACCAGTTCGAAAAGCAGGAGATGATCGTTGTCTGCAAGCCTGAAGATTCCATGACATGGTACAACAAGCTCTGGCAGAACACAGTAGATTACTTCCGTTCACTCGACATTCCCGTAAGAACACTCGAGTGCTGCTCCGGCGACCTCGCTGACCTCAAGGTTAAGTCCTGCGACGTTGAAGCATGGTCCCCCAGACAGAAGAAGTATTTCGAAGTAGGTTCCTGCTCCAACCTTGGCGATGCTCAGGCTAGACGTCTTAAGATCAGGATCAGAGGTCCTGAGGGTACATACCTTGCCCACACTCTTAACAATACATGCGTTGCTCCTCCGAGAATGCTGATAGCTTTCCTCGAGAACAACCTCAACGAAGACGGCTCCATCAGGATCCCTGAGGCATTAAGACCTTACATGGGCGGCAAGTCCGTTATCGAAGTTAAAAAATAATCTATAATTACGTTGTAATTCAGGAGGCTGTCTTCAATGGCAGCCTCTTTTGCTCTGTGCAAAAAAGGACACGTTTTCACCCTCATATCGTGTCCGAAAACAGCAGAAGTAAATATATACAACAAAAAAGAGGTCGCCTCATATGAGACAACCTCTTGAATCACCGTTAAAGTTTGAGTCTTACGCTCTTTCAACCTTGCCTGAACGAAGACAACGTGTGCAAACGTTCATTGACTTGGGGGTGCCGTCAACAACAACCTTAACTCTGTGTACGTTAGCCTGCTGCGT
>Ga0326514_10000035_pt1 | contig 77019 bp, 60 predicted proteins | sample 3_2548_0518_D_FD_203653 | JGI IMG/M metagenome (GOLD analysis project Ga0326514, IMG submission 203653) | Bovine rumen microbial communities from UC Davis, California, United States - 3_2548_0518 | ecosystem: Host-associated > Mammals > Digestive system > Stomach > Rumen | place: USA... | reverse complement strand
ATGTTGGTATTTTTGATTATTTTTACTTTCACAATATTCTATTTCTTTTTTTGTATATACTTTATTTAAAAACTTTTCGCCTAACTTGTTGATACTATTTTTTATTCTTTCTATTTCTATAATATCTGTACCACATGTAATTTTCATAAATGTATATCTCCTATTAAATAAGTTTATATGTACTATATCATAACTAGTACAAAAAAGAAAGTGTTTTAGCTCAACACCTTCTAACTTGATTAAATTCATATATTTTATTTAAACTTCAGTTTCTTCAACTGTTTGTATCATCTTTTTAGATAAGCTATATATAAAATTTACAATATCAAAATATTTTTTAGCACTTTCTATATCTATCACAGCTTTTTTATTAAACTTTGCTTCAAACATTTTACCAACATGTAGTCTTACATACATTATATCATCTCTAATTAGTATATCTAATGGCATTTTTAACTGATTCCTAAAATCAACTAACATGTCCATTATATCATGTGTCAGTATTTGCATACCAATAATTTGATTTGTAGAAATAACATCAAAACATTTTTCAAATTCATCAGAATCCATTTCTAATCTATTTTTCTTAAGAAATGTTCCATTTTGTTTTATTCTTAATTCATTATTTATAGATTTTCCTATATTAATTTTAGCAAATAATCCGCTAAATATAGTTGTTGTTTCCGTATGTGTATGGCCATCTGAATCGGTTCTTGTTTCCTCATGTTCAGTTGTTATTTCTGCCATTTTTATTAAATACTTATCATCAATATTTCCTTCTACATAATCATCTGAATAATATCTATTATAATATCCATCATATTTTCCTTCTCTATATATTGATTGTGGCATTAGTTTTTTAGGAATATAATCAACATCATTTAAAAAGTTTTTAAATATTTTGTCCATAACTTTTTCTTTAAAACCATCATTATACAGTCTTGACTTTTTTGAAAATGCTAAGCTTACTATTGCTAATATAAATACATCTATTATTAATATTGGTGGAATGATAAATATATAAGGAAATAATCCATATCTTGTACCAAAATTACTAAATATGTTTGTAAACAAAAATATTAATAATAAATCTACGGTTAATATAAGTGGAATACAAATCAGTTTTTTCTTTTTCTTTTCTTGTTTGGTATTTTCCCATATATCATTTAGTTCATTTTCATTTATGCATTTACTATAAAAACTTTCAAAATCTTTTTCCATTAATTTAATTCACTTCCAATATCTATATTTGATCTTTTGTATTCTTCTATTTGGAATAAATCTGCTTTTTTCATTCCAAACATACTTGCTATTAAGTTAGTAGGTACTGTTTCTATTTTTGTATTGTATTTAGTTACATCATTATTATATATCCTTCTTGCTGCTTGAAGTTGACTTTCAATTTTTGATAAGTTTTTTTGTAAGTTTAAAAACTGTTCACTTGCTTTTAGTTCTGGATATCCTTCTGCTATTGCAAGTATACCATTCATACTGTTATTTAATTCTTCTGCCTTTTTTAAACTCTTATTTGTCTTCATATATTCACTTCTCATTTTTGTAACATTTTCTATTACACTTTTTTCATGATTAGCATAACCTTTTACACATTCAACAAGATTTGGAATCAAGTCAAATCTTTGATTTAAATAAACATCTATCCCTGATTCAGATTGTTTAACTTTATTTTTTAATTTAATTAGTTTATTGTATTTTGCTAGAATATATATAATAATAATTGCTAGAATAATTCCTAAATAAACCATAACTATATCATTCCTTTTCAATTAATATAATTCAAATTTTAATCTAAAATCCAGCATTGTTTAAAATTTGATTCTTTTGTTGCTCGTATTGTTGCTGATATCGTTCATTCGTTTCTTGTACACTTTTATTGTATGAATCATATACTTCATTCTTTTTCTTTTCATATTCTTCATTCATTTTATTTGTTTGTTCGTCATACCAGTTTTGCATCTCTTCTCGCATTTCTTTTTGTCTTTCTTTGAATTCTTGATCATTTTTGTTCTTTATTTCCTCGCCCTTTTCCATCATTTTATCAGCAGTATTAGAGAAAATATTCATAAAAGAATCTACTATTCTTTCTATTATTCCAACATTTTCCTTTCCATTTTCTACAGAATTTGCAGGTTTATTAAAAATAGATATTCCTACTCCTCCAAGAACAACTATTAATACAATTATTAATATGATTACAATTGCTGTATTTTTCTTGTTATTGTTTTTATCTGAAGCTTTATTTGTTTTTGTTGGCTCCTCTGCTTCATTTAATAACTCATCTACAGATACATTAAATAATTTAGCCATTTGTGATAATTTATCCATATCTGGTGTTGTTTGTTCTAATTCCCATTTAGATATTGTTTGTCTTGTTACTCCTAATTTTTCTGCTAGTTCTTCTTGTGATAATAAATTTTCTTTTCTTAATTTTACTAATTTTTCATTAAATTTCATCTTTTCATTTCTCCTTTTATTTTTATTGGTCTTTCCTGACCTAATCAAATTATACAATGTGCAATTGTTAAAGTCTAGCAATTTTAGTTGGAATTTTGTCAACTATTGTTAACATTGTAACTTAATGTTGCTATTTTTTCACTAAAGCTATAAAGTTTAATACATTAAAGATTAGTGATGTTATAAGAATTATTGATATTATAACTGTAGATTTTTTATTTTTCTCTATATTTAAATCTTTATATAAAACATCATATTTATTTTTTGTTTCCATATATAAATTTTCTAACTCAAAAACTTCCTGCATTTTATGATTTAAGATTGTTCCAATTTCATCTTCTGTTATCTCTTGAATCCACATATTTTTTGTGAATTCTATAAATTCTTTTCTAGCTTTTTTTATACTTTTTGAATCTTTAAATTTCATTTGTAATTTTTTTAAATATATCTTTTTATATAAGTTTAAAATATATGTATAAAAATATTGATTTTCATATTCATCAGGTAAAATTGTATAATTATTCATATCTGCACTTGATGAAAATAACATACAACCTATTTTACTTAAAGCCAATTTTGCATATTTCCATCTAGATACTTCTGTTATCTTTTCTTCTGAAAAATCCCTACTACTATCTGCTGGTAATATACTTGCATATTTTATAAATTGATTTTTTATCTTATCAAACTCTGAATTCATATTCCAAACTTCTTGATCAACACATACGTATGAATATGTTAAAAAACGTTCAGTATCAATATCAAGCTTAATTGCTTCTAAATTACTTCCTGTAATATTTCTAATAAATTCTTTAAAAGTTTCTACATCATCAAAACTTCCTGTTTGTAATCTAATATTATCATAAGAATTCAAATTAGATATATCTTGATTTATATCTCTAAATTTATAATTAAAATTTAATATATTTTCAAATCTTTTATAATCTTCTATAGTTGTCTTAATAACAAGAAAACAAATCCCTGTACTAAAACAAATAACATCAATTTTTCTTATTGTAAAAAATATACCTTCCGCCTCATCTACTTTTCCTTGTATATCTTTAGGTAAAGTATATTCAAATATATTACATTTATATTTACTTAAAATAGCGGCTCTTGTTTCTAGAGGTAATTCTTCTAATTTCTTAAGCTTACTATTTCCAAAACTAAAACTAGAAAATAGAAAATCTCTTGTTTTAGGTAAAAAATATTTATATGTTCTTAAATCTTTTTCCTTTTGAAAAATCTTTAATTTACAATTTTTATCTTTTAACATTTTTAATATGTATTTTTGATATTTTCCTTCTTTTATTATGAAAGGATGTATAAAATATGTATATTGATAATTTGTCTTTAGTTCCATTTTTTCACCTTCATTTTTTAAACTTTAACCACATTATAGCATATCATTTAAATTATTACTATTGTTTCATAAATTTTTTGTCAAATTCTATAATCGTCTGATAGTGACTGTCTCCATTAGTCAATAAGTTTAAAAAGACCAGAATTGCTCCGGTCCGTAATATTTTACAATTGATTATAATAATTCATGTTTACATCTTTTCCATAATGCCATCTTCCTATAAAATCTATTTTTAAATAATCATCTAAATTATATGTTGGTTCTTGAATTAATGTACCTTTATTATTAATAGAACCCCATTTTCCATCTTTTTTTACTGCTGCGAATCCAAATTTATTCTGTTCTGTTGCATCATCATAAATATAGTCTACTATAACCTTTCCTGATTTGTCTAAAAATCCATATTTACCATTTTTTTTACTTAAAAATAATGTGTTTGATGTAAATATATCTGATACATTTTTTTCTTCAAGTTTGAAGTTGTAATATTTATATTCATTATTAACTCTTAATTCAATAAAATCTTTTTCTTCACTTAAATCAATTAATATTCCTGATAATTTCACGTTAAATTCATTATCTAATATTTCATTATTAAAGCTTTCATCTTCTGCAATATAAATATTAGCTGCTTCATTATAAACAATTGAATTATATTTAAATTCTACTTTAGTATTTCCTTCTAAATCAATTACACCATATTTTCCATTTTCTTTAGCAATTAAAACTCCTGATTTAGCCTCTTTTAAATCATCATATTTTGCTTCAATTATGACATCGCCTGTTGTTTTTATTACTCCATACTTATTATTATTCTTAACAATAATACCATTTTCTTGATTTTTTAAAATAGCAGTAATTGCATCGAATCCAGTTGTTAAAATTTCATTTCCATCATTTTTAACTAACACTTGTTTTCCGGATTTTGTTACAACATATAAATCGTTTCCATGAACTTTTAATACACTTTCATAATCAGGAGTTAAAACAGTTTCGCCAGAATAATTTACAACTCCATATTTTCCTTCTTCATTCTTTATAATAAATCCATCTTTACTATCTTTTCCAAGATTTGTTATATCTGTGTATTCGGGTTTTAAAACAATTTTTCCTTCACTATCTACTACTCCGTATTTTCCGTCTTTTAAATATTTAAAAGCATTTTTTATTCCTTCTATACTAGTTATTTGATCATATTCACATGATAATAATTCTTTTCCAGATAAATTAATCACCCCATATTTACCACTTTTTTCAACTTTTAAGCAATTATTTTCATACCATACATTAGCTTTGTCATCCATGTTTTGGATTGCTTCTACTTTTTCATAGTCTGTAAAAATTTCTTCATTTTTACTATTTAAAGTCTTAGTTTTATACGTTCCAGAGGTATAATCTACATCGTAAGTACATAAGAAAACATCATTTTTACTATTAGGAATAACAATCATTTCAGCATAAGAAGGATCAATTACAATATTTCCTTCATTATCAATTACTCCCCATTTATTATCTTTAAATGCTACAGCATAATCTTTACTAATTATCTTTCCTTGAGATTTATCCTTAGTTAATAGCCCTTTAATTACAAATACAAACATTACTACAACTACTATTGCAAGAATAACTGCAAATACTTTTTTCATATTCAACTTAGGCTCTTCAAATCTTCTACCTCTTCCTCTGCTCACAGATATTACCTCCATTACACAATTATTTTTGTTCAGGTTATTATATTTAAAACGTCTTGTCGAGTGGTGGTTTATAAAAATTTTGTAATAGTTCGTGGGGACCGTTCAATTATTTCCAAAAGTTTGAAAAACTTTTGATGAAATAATTAGAATGGGGCAAATGGAAAAATATTTATAAACTATCACGAGTAAAAGACATTTTTTATATTATAGGAAAGTTCTACTTTCCTATAATATAAAAATGCTACAATCGCTATTGCCTTTGAGATTTTCTCATTTCATTCGAAAACTCAAATCGGCAAGAACAAAGGGCGACCAAGGTCGCTTTGTTCTTTAAAAACCTAAACTTTAATTTTACTTAACTACTATATTATAAATCCTATTTTTAACATAAATTTCTTTAACAACTGCTTTTCCATCTAATTTATCTTTAATAGCTTCGTGAACTTTTTCTTTTACACTTACTTCATCTTCATCAACTTCAATTTGTACTGTAGCTTTTAACTTTCCATTAAATTGAATTGGAAGTGTTATTTCATCATCTTTTGTTTTTTCTTCATCATACTTAGGCCACTCATAACTAGATATTGGTTTATTAAATCCTGCAAGTTCATTTAACTCTTCTGTGATGTGTGGTACAAAAGGATTTAATAAAGTTAAAAATGTTACAAATTCTTTTTTATTTATTTTCTTTATTTTATAAAATTCATTTACCATTGTCATAAATGTCGCTACAGAAGTGTTAAACTTCATTTCTTCAATATCATTTGAAACTTTTTTAATAGCTTTGTTCATCATTTTTTCTGTTTCTATAGTAAATTCTTCTCCTTCTACTAACATATCTTTTAGATTATATACTCTATCTAAGAACTTACTACATCCTCTAATACTTTCCATTGACCATGCTGCTGTTTGATCAAATGGTCCCATAAACATCTCATAAATTCTTAAAGTATCTGCACCAAATTCATCTACTATATCGTCTGGGTTTATTACATTTCCTTTTGATTTTGACATCTTTTCACCATTTGTTCCTAATATCATTCCATGTGATGTTCGTTTTTGATATGGTTCTTTTGTTGGTACAACACCTATATCATATAAGAATTTATGCCAAAATCTTGAATATAACAAGTGGAGTGTTGTATGCTCCATTCCACCATTATACCAATCAATTGGTGACCAATATTCTAGTGCTTCTTTTGATGCTAATTCTTTATCATTGTGTGGATCCATATATCTTAAGAAATACCATGATGAACCAGCCCATTGAGGCATTGTATCTGTTTCTCTTTTTGCTTCTTTTCCACATTTAGGACATGTTGTTTTTATCCAGTCTGTTTGTTTTGCAAGAGGTGATTCTCCATTTTCTCCAGGTTCAAAATCTTCTACTTCTGGAAGAACAAGTGGTAAATCTTTTTCATCTATTGGTTGCCATCCACAATGTTCACAATAAACCATTGGAATTGGTTCTCCCCAATAACGTTGTCTTGAAAATACCCAATCACGAAGTTTATAATTTACTTTTCTTTCACCTATTTTATTTTGTTCTAAATATTCAATTATCTTAGATTTAGCATCTTTAACTTCTAATCCATTTAAGAAATCAGAATTTATAAGTTTTCCTGTTTCAACATCTGTAAATGCGTCTTTTTCTAAATCCACATTTTCTCCATCAACTACTTGAATAATTGGCATATCAAATTTCTTTGCAAACTCAAAATCTCTTTGGTCATGTGCAGGAACAGCCATAATAGCTCCAGTTCCATAACTTGATAATACATAATCTGATATCCAAATTGGAATTTCTTTGTTTGTTAATGGATTTATTGCTTTTATTCCCTTTAATTCAACACCTGTTTTATCTTTATTAATTTCAGAACGTTCAAAGTCTGATTTTAATGAAGCTTTATGTTGATATTCTTTTACTTCATTTATGTTTATTATTTTCTCTTCTAAATTTTTAATAATATCATGTTCTGGTGCAACTACCATATATGTAGCACCAAATAATGTATCTGGTCTTGTTGTATATACTTTTAAAGTTTCTTCTGAATTTGCTACTTTAAAAATAACTTCTGCACCTTCTGATCTACCTATCCAATTTTTTTGTTGTGTTTTTATTTTATCCAAAAAGTCTAAATCATCTAAATCATCAATTAATCTTTGTGCATATTCTGTAATTTTAAGCATCCATTGTGATTTTTCTTTTTGAACTACTTCACTTCCACATCTTTCACAAACACCATTTACAACTTCTTCATTGGCAAGACCAACTTTACATCCTGTACAAAAGTTGATTGGCATAGTTGTTTTATATGCTAATCCTTTTTTAAATAATTGAATGAAAATCCATTGTGTCCATTTATAATAATCAGGATCTGTTGTATTTACTTCTCTTGACCAATCAAATGAAAATCCTAGGGACTTAAGCTGTTCCCTAAAATGATTTATGTTCTCTTCTGTTATTACTTTAGGATGTATGTGATTTTTAATTGCAAAATTTTCTGCTGGTAATCCAAACGCATCAAATCCTATTGGATACAAAACATTATATCCTTGCATTCTTTTCTTTCTTGCTATTATATCTAATGCTGTATAACTTCTTGGATGTCCTACATGTAATCCTTGTCCTGATGGATAAGGAAACTCTATTAATCCATACCATTTTTTCTTTGTATAATCATTACTTGCATTAAATGTTCCTTCTTCTTCCCATTTCTTTTGCCATTTTTTCTCTATACCTTTAAAATTATATGCCATTGTTATCATTCCTTTCTGAAGAATAAATAGTTCTTGCTAATTATTTTTAAATTATACTGTTTCCGTAAGTATTTACACAAATATATTACATTATTTTTAACAAATTTGCAATAGTTTTTGTAATAAATGGGTAAAAATGGACTGTCCACAAGTGACCATTCAAAATAATAGTTTAGCGTGAGGAAGTATGTATATTTTTTTGCGAGCAGTTATGGGTGGGGACCGACAAGCTTACAGTCTACATTAAAATTGAGCAAAAAGCAAAAATTTTAATTGTAGACTGTGCGAAGTTGGGGCGGCGCAGTAAAAAAATATACATGCTTCCGAGAGCGAATCAAAATTGGCTGTGAATTGTAACCTGTACCCATGTGACAATTCAAAAGAACGGAACAAAAGATAACTGTCCCCCTTGTTCCATTTTCTATTTTTTCATAAATTTACATACAACTACACTCATATCATCTTTTGCCTTTCCAAAGTTGTTATCTACCGCTTCATTTAAAATCATGTCTGCTATTTTTTGTGTATTGTTTGTTTCTATGTCTTCTAACATATATTTAACCCATAATTCTTTGTTTTTATATTCAATGTTAGAATCTAAAATTCCGTCTGTACACATAAGCATGATGTCTCCAGATTCTATATCTTTATCAAATGTTTGAATATTGCTTTCTTCTACTATTCCTGTTGGTAATGAACTTGATTTTATCATTTGAACTCTTTTTTTATTTTTTATATATGTAGGACATGCTCCACTTTTTATAAATTCTATTGTTCCCATATATAAATCTACAATTGCTATGTCTAGTGTTGCAAATATTTCTTTGTTTTGGTTTATTAGGCTTGTATTTATTAAATCTAATGAAATGTTTTTATCAAATCCAGATAAAAGTAAATTTTCTAGTAATCTTAATGCTTTAATACTGCTTTCTTTAGCTTCTTTTCCGCTTCCCATACCATCACTTATAGCTACCAAGTATTTACCATCTTTTAATCTTACATTTAAATTACTATCTCCGGAAGCTTCACTTTTTGATTTAGTTGCTTCTGATTTTCCAAGTGCCATTACATATCTATCATCAGATAAAAAATTAAGTTTTTTTCCTACACTTGCTTCACTATTTAATACTATATCTTCTTTTAAAATCTTTGTTAATATTCTAGAAATTTTTTCTACTTTACTATTTTCTATATTATCATTTAAATAGATTTCAACAATAAATCTGTTTTGTTTTTTTATTGTAATATCTTGAATATCAATTTCATTTAATTTTATTTCATCTACTATTTCATTTTTTTCTTTACTATATTTTTCTTCTTCATTTAAGTCATTTTCTAATCCTAATGCCATATTTTTTATAGCTTTTGATACTTCATTTAGTTGTTTTCCCATGTTCTTCTTATTTTGTTCTACTTTCTTTTTCCAAATGAAGTTTGATTTACTTATTTTATAAGATAAATTTATTGTTCTTACAATTTGAGATATATTTTCATCTAAATATTTACTTATTTTCTCATCTTCAGAATCTACTATATAACTATTAGAATCAGCAAATATTTTTATTAAGTCTTGTTTTGTTATTTCTTGTTTATCCAATAAGAATTCAAATATTTCATCTATTATTTTTCCATCAGTATCAGAAATATCGTCATATAACATGTTGTCTTTATAAGGTTCTAGATTGTTTAGTAACTCTGATATAAATATCTGTCTATTTTCAATATTTTCTGTATTTTCTTCAAATGTTTTAGGTTCAGTATTTTTATATGTAGTTGCCATTTCTTGAATTGCTTCTGATACATTGTTTAAACTTTCTGCCATTTCTTTGCTTTTATTTAATGCTCTACTTGGTATAATAGGAAATAATTTTTTATCACCTATAAATTCTTCTAATTCTATGTGTAGTGTTTTAGGAACTAGTAATAATCCTATTGATGCAATTAATATTTCTTTAAAATGAATTAATTCAACTGTATATCCATTTGATACATATGCAAGTACAACATTTCCTAATGTAAACCCTATTACAACACCTAGTTTTCCAAATCTATTTAGTATTCCTGCTATCATACCAGAGATAGCATATGCTGCTATCATAATAGGTTCTGATCCAGATATAACTCCTAATGTTATTCCAATAGTAACTCCTGATGTGGTTCCAACAAGTATTCCATTTTTCCATCCAAGTATCATTACAATTAATATACTTAAAATATTTCTTATTCCAAAGCCATAAATATTTAAATCACCAAATCCACCTACAGCTATCGCAAGAAGCAAACTCGCTCCTATTACTTCTTCAACTGAAAATGCTCTTTTTTTATAAAACTCTTTTAATACAACTATAGAATTTACAAATATTTTATAAAATACTAAAGCTATCATAGAAAGAGTAACAGATGACAATGCATCATATATTGTAAAGCCTGATATCATGAATTTAAATACTTGTATTATTAATATAGAAATAAAAATATTTTTACCAATTTTTATCTTTTCATTTCTTTCTTGTTCATTGTAACGTGGTTTAAATATAAATAAACCTGCTATCATAACTAAAGAAGTTATAAAATATCCTAGTAATCCACCCACGCCAAATTTTAAGAAATTACCAATAAGAGAAACTGCAATAATTCCAAGTACAGGTATTCCAGCTGAAATACATGCAGCTAGTATACTAATACTAAATATCGAAAATTCTCCTCCTAAACCTACAAAAGATAGCATAAAAGATATAAGATATAGAACAATATTGTCTTTAGTAAATACATTTGCAAATATATTTACTTTACTTTTGTTCTCACTTGTAATTTTGCTATCATAATCTACTGTATCTTCATTGATATTTTGAAACATCCTTACCACCTCTTATATTTTGATAAGCTTTATTTTACTACTTGTCCTTTGTGGTTTTTGTCTTTTTTAGTCCCTAAACTAAAAAAACTTTTTTACATTTTTCATATATATTTTTTAACTTTTTTTCTTTTCATCCAATATTTGATTTTTATTTTATTACATATTGTCTAAAATTGCAATATAAAGGAGACAAAAAAATGAAACATTGGTTAAAGTGGGCCTGTCCCAAATTAGCCAATGTTTCATTTTTGTTTTGATTTATATTAAATCATCTCAATTTAACCGTTATATCAAACTATTTTCCTATTTTTTTATACTTAACTAATTCTATAATTGCAACTATTATTGCAGCCAAAATTGCCATTCCAATTCCTGAAGCTATAATTCCTGCTTTTGGTAAAGTTGTTGCTTTACTTGTAGTTGTTGATGTTCTTCCTGTACTTTTGCTTGATGTTTGTGCTGGTGTAGTTGGTGTTGATGATTTATCTTGTGACGCAGGAGTTGATGGTGTATCCGGCTTATCAGGTGTTATTATTGGATCCTCTTCTTTTTTTCCACCTTCTTCTGCAATATTTATTGTAATTGTTTTTGTAGTCTTATCTGTTGCTCCATCTTTATAGCTTGAAAATACATCTTGTAAAGTTATAGTTCCAGTTTTAACAGTAGCATTTTCTCTTATTTTAGCATGTAATCTAGCAATAACTTGTGATTCTTTTACTGCTCCTAAACGAGCTATAACAAATTTTCCTTTTAGTGAGTCTCCTTCATTTTTATTAATATCTACACTCCAGTTATTACTAGTATTAATATCTACACTTTCTATTAAATCACTATTAAATTTAAGCATTCCTTCTATTGCACTTATTCCATCTGTACTTTGATCTATATCATCAATACCAATTTCAATTGTGACTGTCTCACCTAACTTAGCTGTTTTTGATGTTGGATTAACTGTTAATGTAAATGAGTGACTTGCACCATATACTGGAATAACTTTCTTGTTTATTTTATATTAAAAATTTTAAAACACAATTATAATAATAAATTTATTTTAATATTTTTTTTTTGATAAATATTATTCCTGTTCCTATTATAATTAATCCTGATAATACTATTATTATCTTTTCCATATTATAATTATTATCTCCGGTAGGTGTAATTACTCTAACACTTTCACCTCTATCATATATTACAGAGTATCTAGGTATTATTTGTCTTCCGGTATTGCTACTTCTTTCTATTTTTATTATTTCACAATCATTATTTAAATCAATTTCATCACTATTATACAAATTCTTTTCTAATTGTAGCTCCTGTGAAATTTCTTCTCGAGGTTTTAATTCTTTTTCTAATTCACCTGTATTTTGAAGAATTGCCTTATTTTTAAGTTTATCTTGTCTTATCGTACTTTCATTCCATTCTTTTATTATTTCATAATATTCTTTTTGATAATATTCATAGCTATTTTCTTCAATTATATCATTATCAATTACTTTTTTATCATTCCATTCCTTAAATGCTTTTTCTATTAATGTATCTGATTGATTAACTTGTACATTATTATAATCAGAGTAATTAACTAATTTCCACTTACCGTTGTTATCAGCATCAATATATGTCATATCATCATCATAATAATCATATACGTTAGTTGGTTTTAATTTTATCATTAATTCATTTGCATTTTCAGTATTTTTTAATTTTCCATATAAATAATAGTTTTCTGAATTATAATCTACTTCGCTCTTATTTTTTACTGTTATTTTATATTTTATATATATTTTAGATCCTTGCATCAATTCATCATCTATTTCTGTTTTTATTAATCCATTTCCTTGTAATTTATTATAAGATGGTGGCATATATGTTACATTTTTAACATCATTTTCAAGTCTATATTGTTTTTTATCCTCATCATAAATAATATTAGCATCAACTATTGTTTGTTTCATTCCAGAAACTATTTTTAAATTATATGCTCTTTTATCTATTTCTAAAGCTTGTCTTGCTCTCTCCACTATACCAAAGTCAACATTATTTATTCTGTAAGTATATTTATCACCTGTAGATGCTGTATATGTTGTCTCATACTCCACTCCAATATCCATTTCATTTGTAGTTGAATCCATTTTTCTTCTCTTATAATTATCTAGTTCCGTATTTTTTGTTTCTTCATCTATTTGAATTCTTGATCCTTTTGGCTCTTCTTGCTGTATATTATAATTATCTTTTGCATCAGAATATCTCAAGGTTATCCCCGCACTGTCTTTAGTCTGATTTTTGTACCATTTATCTGCATTGTTTTGTTTTTCTTCTATATTTTCTTTAGTCCATATTGTTCCTTTGTAGTTTTGTACTGTATATGTGTTATCTCCCCACGTATAGATTATCTTATAATCTCCTGGAACAAATCCAGATATAATAAAATCACCGTTTTCTTGTGTGTTAACTACAGCTTCTTTCCATCTCTTCTCGATTGTATCATAGATCTTAGCAGCTGTTCCGTTTGAATCAACTAGAGAAACTTGTACATCTTTTATTCCTGTCTCATCGTCTTCATATTTACCTGAACCTATTCTTTCATTTGTTTCTGTTACCGTACTAGAATCAAGAAATACTTTACCTGATATTTCTCTAGCATCTGCAACTTCTAGTTTTAAACCTGGTGCTTCATCTGTATCATCTTCATATGTTTCCTTATTTCCTGGTTCAGTATTTCCAGGATTAGAATCTTCATCAATACCTGCATATAACTTATCAGCTTTAAATACAGAATATGAATTAATTTCTGCAATATTGTTTAAATTCTCTCCATCATTTAATAATTTTAATATAGATTCTCTATTTAACTCAAACTTAGCATAAATATCAATTTCTTTTCCTGCATCAATTTCTTTACCATATCCTTTCGCCGAATCTATATAATCCATTTCTATTATTGATTTACTATACTTACTAGAATTATATTTATCATCTATAGTATACTTAATGTTATCTAATATATCTCCATACTCTGATATAGAAGTTCCTACATTTAGTAGCTTATAATTAGAGTCAAAGTAGTCTAAAATACTATTTACTTTAACTTTTAAAGTTGATGACTGATTTTTTATCTTTATTCTATATGTTGCATACATTTTTAACTCATTAGATTTTTTGGATTCATCTGTTATTTCATATTCCACGTCTGCTTTATATATTGGTCTTGTATAAGATACTGATCCATATCTATTTTCAAATTTTACTCCAATATTGAATCCATCACCATATTCGTCATCCTTATTGTGTAAAAATCTTTGTTCATATTCATATATATGATTTTTCCCGTTTATAGCAATTTCTACATTACTCAAATCTTTTATTAAAGCAATGTCCGGCATTTCCCTTCTACATAAACCTAAATTAATATTTTCTATTTCTTCAATTCCAGGCTCATATCTATCTAAACTATATTGTTCTTGATTTGTTTCAGTATCATATGTCTTGGCCACAACAGTTGTTCTTATTTCGGTTTCTTGATCTGATACCTCTATATTTTTTAAATTTGCTTCATGGTTTTTAGTTTCATAATTAATTTTATATTTTTCTTTTTGATCTGTACCAATGGTAATACCTGTATCAGATGTTTCTCCTTTTACTTCTGCAAATCTGTCATTAAATTCTTGTCTGTCATTACTATTTTCTACTGCTTTAGATGTATTATTTTCTTGTGCTTGGTTCATGTATTCTTTCTGAGTAGTACCTGCTTGGCTGGAACTGTATTCACTTATTATTTCTTTGTAAGATTTTACATTAGTATATGTTAAACCATCATATTCAAACTCAATATAATAATTTTTTAAGTTTTCTATTATAACTTCATTAAACTTATATTTACCAGTCTGTTCTGATGTTTTAGTTTCTTTTACAATTTCTCCTGTAGTCCTATCTTTTAGTCTTACAGTAACATTTCCAACCATAGCATCCTTATCATCAACAAAATCTGCGACTTCTGGATGCATATTTGTATTATATAAATCATTTCTGTGGTCAGGTTTACCTGTTGATTGAATGTCTTCCCATACATACCCTGACAAATCTATATATTTTCTTTTATTTGTAAATGTCAATTCGTCAAATGGATTAGTTTCAACTTTATCAATATCGGCATCTTGATTAGTATTTCTTGAGTCTCTTAGATGTACCCATATTGAAGTCGCAATTTTAGATTTCTCCAAACTTTTTACTTGTCTTTTTTCATATTTATTATTTCCAATTGGTTGGTATGATACCAAGTCCCAAGAAATGTAGTTTTCATCTATTTCATAAAAACGATTATCTCCTACCGAAACTTCTTCTACATCATAACTCCCCTTCAATATGTTATATATTTTAATAAGTCCATTACTATCTGTTATAAATCTAGTAGCGTTCTCTTCACTTTCTACAAATTCCATACCTAATATGTGTACTATTCCTTCACAAGTATTATTTCCAATATCAAATCCCTCATTATTCTTTGCATTTGTGATTTTAACATATTTACCATTATTTGAATTTTCTGCTCCTCCTTTTATTGTAAATTCTACTCCTGCTAATATTTTATCTGAAAATTCAGAATCTTTTTTCTTTATAACTAAATTACCTGTTTGCTTTTTGTTATCAATTTCAACAAAATTACTTGTTCCACTTTCTACTTCTATTGTCATTGGATCATTATTAGTCCTCAAACTTCCATCTTCTTTTATTTCTAAGTATCCATATTTAGGATTTCTTAGTTCTATAAACTCATATTCACCATATTTCGTCAAATGTTCTATTTCTATTATTCCATTTTGGTCTGTTATGAATGTTGTTGCATTATCTGAATTATTTGTATAAGATACGTTATATTCATTTTCATTAGTATTTTTTACAACATATGTCTTATCTGATTTATATCTTACTTTAAATTCTACACCACTAATAGTTTCTTTTGAATCTTTATCAATTTTTTTAACTTTTATAGATGTATCCTTGATACCTGGTAGTATCAAATTTCGTTTTCTATTATATCTATACCCAGCAAATATTGCAACATCTTGTGCACTACCACCACTTGCTTTACCAGCTACTATTCTTGATTTGTAACATTCATATTCCTCTGTTAGAGCAATCTCTTTGACTGATGATATTGCATTAATTTCTTTTACAATATAGAATGAATTATATTCTGTATCACTACTTAAATTTGATAGATTCGTAATATCGCTACCATTTATACTACAATACTCAGTTGTTTCTGTTTCTTCTTCATTTATTTTTATTGTGGCCTCTTTTATCTTTCCGTCTTTTGGTTGTTTTTATATTATATGGACCAATAAAAGCATATTTTTTATTTTCAATTTGTTTATATTGTATCGCTTGTCTACTATTCTCTACATTTTCTGTCTGTATTTTTTCAGAAATTATTTTAGTATAATTTTCTGCTTCTCCTTGTAATTCTTCCACTTGTAATTTCACTTCATTATTACTACTAGTATAATAGTCTTCATTTCCCTGTGATATATTTGCCCTTTCAATTAATGCTTCTGAATTACAATATCTAGCGATTAAAAGCTTGCTTGCTGATTCTTGTAATCCCCCATTCTGGATTCTATTAGTTTTTTCTCCATTAATATTTAAATCAGTAGTATTGTTATAAATATAATAAGCTAATTTATATTCCTCGTCAAATTCTTTATTATATGAATCTGTTATTAATTCACCATTTCTGTATATTTTTCCCTCATCTATATCGAGAATAGTTATTTTTTTAAGTGTTCCTCCATTTTCATATTCATGTCCATAACACAAAGCCCCCTGTTTATATATCATGGCATCGTTTCCTTCTCCTACCGCAGATTCACCTTGCCAACCATATTCCCATGTTCTATTTTGATCATATGTAATATCTGGTTTATTACTTGGTATTCCTGAATCTATCCAATTCTTTATTTTCTTTATTTTTTCTTCTGGCGTTTTAGCACCTATATTAGGATCTCTTCTCCAATAAATACTAGCCATACTTCTTGTCAAAGCAAAATTTTCTGGAATATTAATTTCTGGCCAATCAGTAACAGCTCCGTTGCCATTGGTTGCAGAAAATGATTCTTTTACTAATAGTGTACAAACCGTTATAATAAAACATGCAACTAAAATAGATCTAATTCTAGAATTTTTCATTTTAACCTCCTTCCTTCATTGAATATTTTAAATAATTACTTTTTTCTTTATAGCATAAATACCTATAACTATTGTCAACATTACTATTGCTACCATTGTTATATATGTAATAAATCTCCCTGTTTTAATAGATATTAAAACTTGTGCTGTACTTATATCATCTTCTCCTGAAGCATTATTTCCAGCTATAGAATCATTATCTTTTATTGATAAGTCATTATTTGATTTTTTAATTTCAGCAGTATTTATGGTTGTACCTGTGTTATTTTGATTCATTCTTTTTGCTAACGTAAGTATTACTTGTTTATTTTCTCCTGGATTAATAATCGTATTTTCTAATTCTTTTGATAAAACTTCTCCATTTGTAGTTTGGTACCAATTATTATTCATTTCTGAGCTAAAGTTTAAATCACTTGGCATATAATCTACAATTTCACTTGCATAACCAGAGAATTCCCCTTCATTAGTTACTTGTATTAGATACTCTATTATTACAGTACTATTAGCTAATTGTTTACTGTCTATTTCGATTTTTGCTAATTTAGCGTTATCATATTGATTTACAACTGTACCTTTACTGTTTTGAATAATTATTTTATTTATATATTTATCTAATCTTAAATCAAATTTTTCATTTTCTATAAATCCTGCATTTATATTTTCTATATCTTTTTCTTTTAAGGATAATGTTTCTGTTATTGCAGCATTAATATTTTCACCATTTATAGTTATATTTTTACTAACAACATCTGAATTTTCATTCTCAAATACTCCTTGAGCTTTATATTCAGTAATTCTATATCTATTATTGTTATACTTAAATACTACAATGTATTGCCCTACCTCAATATTTTCAAATTTATAAGTTCCGTCATTTCCTATTTTAGTACTTAAGTCTTGTTGATTTTCATCTTTTACAATATTCCCTGTGTTTGAATTTAGAAGTATTACTTCAACATCATTAGGTACTTTTTCATTATTATCTAATTTTCCATTTTTATTACTATCTATCCATACTTTTCCAGATATTGAGTATATGTCTTTTTTAGTATTTTGCGGTTCAATTATCTGATTTTTTTCTACTTCTGTTGAATTATCTTGATTTGATTGTTTATTTTCTTTTTTTATTTTATATGTTATTTCATTTGTTTTTATATTTACGCCATTTCCTGTAATATTTATGTAATTAGTAATAGTGTTATCAAAAGATTTTTTTACATCGATTTCTGTTTTTATAACTAATTCAATTTTTTCATTAGCTTCTAGATTTTTTGTTACAAACAGATTATTATACTCTTTTGATATATTAACTTTTTCTTTTTTATTATTTGCAACTAAATATGCATCTCTTATAACTGCTATATCTGGTACACTATCATTAATATCTAAATTCTTTGGTATATTACCTTTATTTTCTATTTTTGCTGTAAATGTAACTATATCTCCGTTTTCTACATAATCTTCTTCCTTATCTGATGTTTGCTCTGCAATTATTTCCGTTTCTGATTGATAAAATGTTCTAGATAACTCATTTGAATAATATTTTTCATCATCTAGTTGAACTCTAAATAATAAATTACTTACATTAGCTTGTAGCTCTTGTATAGGTATTTTATTAACAATTAATTGAGTAGAGAATGCTTCAGTTTCTCCTGCTTTAATTTTATTAATTTTAAACCTTACAACATTGTTCTTGTTCTCAATAAATGTAACATTATCAGTTTCAAAAAATTCCTCTGTTGTAAAAGAAACCTCATCAGGTAATGGTAATTCTATTATTAAATTTTCAAGATCTTTTATTTCATTATTTTTTACAACCATTTCTATTGGAAACCCACCTGTAGTATATAAATCTGTTTGTTCATAAAAACTATCTTTTAATAATAGTTTCAACTTTGCTTTTCTTATATTTCTTTCAGATATGTTAATCTGTTTTACTTCGTCTCCATTTATTACTTTAATATTTCCTAAAGTTTTATTTTCTGTTCCTTCTATGTTTTTAATTGTAATTTGATATTCTAATTGTTTGTTTTCTCCAGCTTTTAATTTTTCGATTTCAAAAGCTATTTTTTCTAAATCAGCATTTTCTTCATATTTCGTTAAAATGCTTTTTTCACCAGTATAGCTACTATACGCTTCATACTCATTATGTTTCCAGAATATAACATTTTTATGATTAGCTTCAACTTGAATGTCATCAATATCTGTATCTGATATATTAGTTACATTAACTATATATTTTATTTTTTCTCCTTCTTTTACCTCTTGATTTTCTTTTAGTAAACCTTCTGCATTTTTTTCAATTACTTCAATTTTTATTTTATTCAATTCAGCATCATATGTTGGTTCTTCATTATTTATATTATTTTCTTCAGTTTTTAAAACAATTGCTGAATTAGTTGTATATATTTCTCCAGCATATGTATAACTTAATACCAAATTACTACATGTAGATTTATTTACTCCAAGCTCAGCAGGTATTCCCAATTTACACTTTAAATCAATAGAATTATTGGCAGATAATCTATTGTCCTTTAGCTGTATTTTTATTGCAGCAATCTTCAAATTTTCTGTGTCTTCTACCCAACTATTTCCGTCCTCAGAATAATATATTTTTTCTATTTGTTCACTTGTTGATAATAATTCTTTTAATATTAATCCCAAATTTGATTTTACTGTCTGATTATTTATAGTTAACTCATTATTATCTAAATTATTTATTATAATTGATACATCTGTTATGTCATCTTCATAGTTATTAATAACACTTATTTCTTGTTCAGCAGTCATTTCCTCTTTATTTGCATCTAAATTTCCTATCTTTATATCATTATCTATACTTTCTATTTCTTTTTCATTTTTACTATAATTGTATATATTATTTATTGCCATAACACCGTTCTTAGACTTAATATTAATATCAACAGAATTAGATAAGATTGTTCCTTCTCTATTTTCGTTTGTATAATACATTTCAACTTTATCTTTTCTACTTGGCAAAGTTTTATCTATTGTAATATCAGCAACAATTGCTATCTGTACACCTTCTGTTACTGTATTTTCAAAAGAATTTTGCTCTCCTTGAAGTTTCAAGTTAATTAATTGTTTTCCTTCTGAATTTTCAATTGTACTTGGATTTACGATTTGTAATTCCTCTTTACAATTTAATTGATTTATACTTTTTATATTAGCCTTTACTCCTTTTGGCAATAATATTTGTATTTGTGGATTTTTATATAAATCATTTTTTTCTGAATCACTTATTAATGTTACTAATAGTTGTACATTTTCATTTGTCTGTAATGTAGATAAATCTATATTATTTACTTCTATCTTCGCATCTGTCTTAGTATCTAGTAAATAAACTTCAGCTTCATCTTCTTCCTGTCTATTAAATGCTACTAATTTAGTTTTTAAATTCAAAACATTAAATAATCTTAATTGATCTTTAGTATACCCCGTTTCAGATTTTAGTGCTTTTTTATTTAAAATATCTATCACTCCACATTTTATTGGTTTGCTTGCATAAAATGAAATATTATTTATTTCTTTATCATAATTTATTTCAAAATTCCCTTCATCATTCACTTCTGTATTATTATCTATCATAGCAATTTGCATACCATTTCCATCTGAAATAATTATTCTACCATTTTCACCTAATATATTTTCAAATTGTGATTTATTAATTAAAGTCTGTTTATAATATATTTTATTATTTAAATTATATTTATTATGATGTTCATCTAAAAAATTTTCTTCTTCGCTATATACATTAAATTCAGCTTCTTTAGATATCTCAATTCTATTTTGATCTTCAAATAAAGTATCTCTACTATCTTTTACATATAAATATCCTTTATATATCTCTTTTGTAGTTGTTTTAGATAAAGATATTAAATTTCCTTTTTCTTTTATTAGTACCTCATTTTGTATGTCTTCTTTTTGAACAGTTTCTTGAGTATACAATTTAGTTTTCAATTTAGTATCTAATTTTATTATCTTATTACCAAATTCAACATCTTCATAGATATATATAATTTTATATTCATTAATTGATTTTCCCCAGTTTCCATTATTATTTATACTTAAAAATACTAAACCATTTTTGTTATCGTACTTTATATCATCTTTTTGAACTCCATTAAACAAAACTTTTACATTTGAAGGAAATTTATCATCTATATTTGGAACGTTTATTTCTAGACTTTCTGCTTCTCTTGGTAAATAATCTCTATCTACTATTGTTGAAATTTTTTGTTGTAATAATATATTTCTATTTTCTAAATCATTGTATTTTTCAATATCTTGTGACAAATTAATATCAGTTTGTTTGTTCCATATAACTTGTATATACATTTCGATATTGATGTCTTCTTCCTTTTTATCTTTATAGATTCCCTTTAACAATACTCTATTTTCTTTTGAAAAATAATCATCTGTAAAATTATTTTTTCTTTTGAAAGAAATAGGTATTTCAATTGTAATATTATCACCATATACAATCTGATTTAATTCAATTTCATTTTTTTCAATATTGATGTTTTTGATAAATTGATTTTTCACCTTATCTTTAAGAATTACAAAATTAGGATCTTCTATTTCTATTTTTCCATTTTCAATATAACCTCTATCTTTTACATTAATATCTATAAAAAGTCTCTGCTCAACGTCAATCTCTGTTTCTATAGTATGATTTTTTTGTTCATCTTTATAAAAATATGAATCAAAATAAATATTATTGATATTATCAGAACTATTCTGAGCTGCTAACGCTATATGACTTCCTAATAGAAAAAAATTTGTTGATGCAATTGTCATAATTAGTAATAAAACTATACCTATTTCTATTTGCTTTTTCATTTGCTCCTCCTATATTTTAGAAAATACTTATCCTACTATATATAATAATTATTTCATTTAATAAAATCAATATCAGTTTTTCCCATATTTACCAAATATTACATAGAAAATACTCTTCATCACTAGGGAGGATTATTTATTACATTTTTATTCATTGTTTTTTAAATTTTATTTACAATTTTGTTACAATTTTAATTATATGATTTTTTTATACCTTCAATCTCTTATTTACGTAAGAATTTAAACATTTATTTATTTTTAATCGAACAAAAAAGAAGTAACAACATGCTACTTCTTTTTATTCATATTAAGTTATTATAATGTCTTTTTCTTTATTAAGAAAACTCCTATTCCTAAAATTACTAATGCTGATACCCCTATTGCTACTGGTAGAATATAATTTAAATTATCACCTGTACCTGGAGTTATAATTATTGTTTCTGCTTGAGAGTTATCACTTTCTAATTGTTGTTCTGGTTTTCCCGGAATATAATTTCCAGGAGTTGAATCTATAGGTGCTCCACCATCTTTTTCAACTTTTATAACTTCTACTTCATTATCTAATGATATTTCATCAGAATTTGCTAATTTCTTGCTTGCATTAATGTTTAATGTTTCTGATTGTCCAGGTATTAATTTTTTGTTATTTAGAGTTTCTGTATAAAGTATCATTTTATTAGAAATTGATGATTCCTCATCTTCATATACTTTTTTGTCTAGGAATTCTTTAATATCATCTAGTTTTTTAATATTCCATTGAGAGTTCTTATCTTTATCAAATTTATAAGTACTATCTAAATAATCTACTATGGCAGTTGGCGTAATTGTTACTTTATCACCAATTTGAGTACCATATCTATAGAATTCATCTGATAAATAGTCAACTTCACTATCGTTTCTTACTCCAATTTCGTAAGTTACCTCAACATTTGTTCCTTGAATTAACTCGTCATCTAATTCTAATCTTAGGAATCCATTGTTTGGAATTGTTGTTGCAGATGGCTTCATATAAGTTATATATCTATTTTCTCCTGATAATGTTCCGTCTTCATTAACTGTAGCATCTACAATCACTTGACCTCCAGATGTAGTAACCTTAAATGATTTAACTCTTTTATCTATAGATAATCTTTGTCTTGCTCTTTCTACTATACCAAAATCAATATTTTCTATTTTATATCCTTCTGGTATAAATCTATCATCAAATGATGTTGTAGTTGTACTAGTTATTTCAACATCGAGTTTCATGCTTGGTGTTGTAGAATTCATTTCTTTCATATCATCTCTTGATTGAGAAACTGAATACTCATCCATAGCATCTGAGAATCTTATTGCATTTCCATTTTCAGCTATTGTTTGGTTTTTATACCATTTATCTCCATTTTTTTGTTTTTCTTCTATATTTTCTTTAGTCCATATTGTTCCTTTGTAGTTTTGTACTGTATATGTATTATCTCCCCAAGTATATGTTAATGTATAATCACCTGGTATAAATCCTGAAATTGTATATTCACCATTTTCATCTGTTTTTCCATCATTTAAATCTGCTGTATATACTTTTCCGCTTCCAGAATTTTCTTTCAATGTAACCTTTACATTTTGTATTCCAGTTTCTCCATCTTCATATTTTCCAGAACCTTCTCTTATTTCTCCAGTTTTTAATTCTCCTGAAGTAGAATCTAGGAATACTTTACCTGATATTTTTCTTTCACCGCTAGCTACTTCTAATAATAATCCTGGTGCCTCGTCAGTATCATCTTCATAAGTTGTTTTATCCTCAGGTATTGCGTTTCCTGGGTTAGAGTCTATATCTATACCTGCATAAATCTTATTATCTTTATATACAGAATAAGAATTAATTTCAGCAACATTATTTAAATTTTCTCTACCATTTAAAATATTTAGTACAGCTTCTCTGTTTAATTTGAATTGTACATAAATATCACTGTCTTTTCCACTTTCAATTTCTGTATTAGCATCTATAATTGCTTTATTATATTTTGTATTATTGTCATATTGTGCTACTGTAGGTTTTTCAATTTCTCCTATTATATTTCCTTCTTTTGATTCTGTACCTATTTTAAATAGTTCATATCTTGCATCATAGTAATCTACAATACTATTTACTTTAGCTTTTAAATTTGATTGATTTCTAACTCTAATATCATATGTAACATATACTTCTAGCTCTTTAGATTTATCCTCAGTTTGATATTCATAATCTGCTTTATATATTGCTCTTGTATATGGGTTACTTCCATATTCATTTTTGAATTTAACCCCAACGTTAAATCCTTCTCCACCATAATTACCTGGATTTAAGAATCTTTGAGAATATTCGTATACGTGTGCCTTTCCATTAACTGTAATTTTTACATTGCTTAAGTCTTTAACTATAGCAATATCAGGCATGTCTCTTCTATATAAACCTAAATTTATATTTTTAATTTCTTCCATTCCTGTTGTATATAATTTATCAATATAATATTTTGCTTCTTCTGTTGATGCTGTAATTGGGAAGTCTAATTTTCCATCAGAATTTAGATTTAATGTAGAAGTATGATCTTCATTTCTAACATAAGATACTTGGCGTTCATTACCATTATTGTTAATTATTTTATTGTTTTCTACTTTAGCAAACTGACTATTGATTTTTTCATCTCTTTCTTGTTCACTTTCTTTTGCCTTTGATCCTGTATCTATTCCAACATTTAATTTAACATTTGTATATGTAAATCCATCATATTCAAATTCAATAAAATAATCATTTAAATCATCTACTAATACATCTATAAATTGATATGCTCCTGTATTATCAACTGTCTTTGTCTCTTTTATTGTTTCTTTTGTTTTCTTACTTTTCAATCTTACAGTAACATTTCCCTTTAATGAGTCCTTATCATCTTCATAGTTTGGTCCATTTGTTTTATATAAATCATTTCTAATATCTGATTTACTTGCTTGTTTATCTTCCCAAACATATCCAGAAATTTTTATAAATTTTTGTTCATTTTGAATTTTTAATTCTTCAGTCTTATCTACTACAACTTTAACTGGAATTCCATCTTTTATAATTTCATATCCATAATTAGGGTTCTTTGTTTCAAACGCTACATAGTTACCTACAATTAAATTATCTATTGAAATTTCACCATTTTTATCAGTTACAAATTCTGTTGCATCTGATTCTTCTACATAACTTATAACTTTATCGTTACCTACAACTGTTTGTTTGACATATTTTCCAGTATCTTTATTTTTTATTTTAAATCCAACATTTGCTAGTTTTATTTCATTGTTTTTATCATCAACTTTTATTACTTTTAAGTTACCAAGTAATTTGATATCATACTCAAATTTATTTTCTGTTTCTAATGGCTTAGTATTGTAGTTATATTCTAAAAAGTTTTGACGATCTGATCTATACCAAAAATTTATTTTTACTGTTTTCTCATTAGTAATATTTTTTATTTCTATACTACTAATTGTACTAATATCTTCTGTTATTGCAATATTGATATAAAATTCGTCATTAGACTTTATATCATTAACTTTTGAATAACTTTGATATTCATCATCTTTGATCTTCTTTTCTATTATTTTAACTGTATCTTTTTTATCCTTATTAGTTGCAACTTTTATTTCAGATAAATATCCAGAAAATTCATATTTAAATGGTCCAACTCTTAAATAGTCTACATTATCCTTCTTATAAATTTCTGATGTAATTTTTGTTTTATCAGTTTTATCTGATAATGTTGTATTAGTTTCCTTATAATTATTAGCATCTTCAGTTGCTTTGTCTTCTATTTTTGTGTGGAAATTACCACGCGCATTGTTCGTAAAACTTTTACTAATACCATGTTGTGTTCCTACTTGATCAATCCATGTATGAAAATAATTCCATATAGCATTTTGAACTGGTAAGTATTCAACATCTCCATCTCCATATGCACCTATCCCTCTTCTATTTGATAGAATAGATGCTAGCTTAACATTGTGCCAACTTTCTACAGTTTTTCCATTCCCTGTTGATTTATTACCTGAAATCTCTATAGTGTTTATCAAACGATATGCAACAGAATCATTTACAGCTTGATGATGTTGTGTACAAAGTAATTTTTCATTATAACAAAGATCCCAATATCCAAAATATCTTGTTTCAGCAGCATTTACATTTTTCGCTATAAGCATATTAATTATAAAAATAATACAAATTATTATTAATTTTTTTGTTTTATTCATTTTTTTACCTCCTTTCTTCCCTATTTTATATCACCTTTATTTTGTTTTTGGATTATTATAACAAATACTATTAATCCAAGCACTGCTACAATTACAGCTGCTATTGCAATATAAGTTTCTTCACCTGTTTTTAAGCTTAAAATTGCATCTGCTGATCCATAATCTTTCTCACCTTGAACTTTATTGCCAGAAGTTGACTTACTATCTTTAATTCCAAGCTCATTATAACTTTCTGCAATTTCCGCAGTATTATTAATTAATCCTGTATTATTTTCTGTCATAGATTTTGTCAATGTCAATTTCACTATTCTTGATTCTCCTGCAGGTATTTTTTCATTAGCTAAACTTGCATTATAAACATCAGTTCCTGATTGATACCAATCTTTGTTTAATTCAGAACTAAATTTTAAATCACTAGGCATATAATCAACTATTTTTCTTACATATCCATCAACTTCACCAATATTAGTAACCTTAATCTCATATTCTATAATTACATTTGTTCCATTTACCATTTTTGCATCTAATTCTGCCTTTGCAACTGTAGCACTAGTATATTCTTTTACAGTTGTTCCTACTGAGTTTTGTACTAAAATTCTACTTACATATTTTTCTAAGCTAAATGAAAAATCTTTTAGTTCTATTAATCCTATATTAATATTAGAAACATTATTGTCTTTAATTTCAATTATATCTGTTGATTCTACTAATTGTTTTTTATTGTCTATTACTAACTCATTTTGTATTGCATTTGAATTTATACTTTCAGCTACATTTGCTACTTTATATTTAGTTAATGTATATTGTGTTTTATTATAATCAAAAACAACAATATATTTTCCATTTTTTATTTTATCTAGTACATATAATCCTTTTTCGTTAGTAGATGCTTCTATTGTATTTCCATTTGTGTCTTTTTCTAATTGATTTGTCTCTATATTTAGTAGTTTAACTTTTATTCCACTTAGTGTTTTTTCATCTTCATCCTTTTTTCCATCACCATTTTTGTCTAACCATGCTGTACCCATGATAATCTGATTTCCTCCCTCCTGTGTACCTGGTGTATCAGGGGTATCTGGAGACTCTGGCGAATCAGGATTTACTTTATGATTTGCTTTTATAATATGATTTGTTTCTGCAGTAGCTAATTTTTCCCCATTCATTTCTATATAAGCAGTATTAGTTATTGCTTCTGCTTTTTCTCTTGAAACTGAGTAATCTACAATAGTTTCAATTTTTATTACAGCTTTTCCTTCAGCTGCTATGTCGCAATAAATTTCTATATCATTTAAATCCTTTAAGTCTTCTATTACGTTGTCATCAAATGATACTTTTTTTACAGATAAGCTCTCAGGTATGTTGGCCTTGAATAATAGTCCTTCAATTCTATCTAAACTATTGTTATTAATATCTATAGTGTACTCTATAACATCACCAGACTCTACATATTGTCCGTCTGTGTTTGATGTCATACTAAATGTTATATCTGTATTTTTTATATAATCATAAATTAAATTTGATCTATATTCCTCTCCATCTTTTATTGCATAAACAGAGAATTGTGGTTGTTTTTCATTTTGTAATTTATTTATAGTCAAATCATAACATATTACTTTATTCTCACCAGTTAACAAGTCGCCTATTGCAATAACATCATTATAATCCACGTCGTATTCTTCAATATTTTCTTCAATATGATCATTTCTTAATGATTCATCTACATACATTCTTTTTTCATCTGTTATTTCTCTTGTGGTCATTCCTGTTAATATACTAACTCTTTCAACGCTATAATTATCTGGTAAATTAGTTTTTATTTGAACATTTTCTTGCTTTTTATTTGAGATATTTTCCACTATTGCAAAATATCTTACTGTACCATTCTCATATAAATTAATTTTTCTATCTGTTATTCTTTTAACACTTACTCTTAAATCACCTTTTTTAACAATTAACTTCGTTGGCACAGATTTTTTTATTACATCGTTATATTTTATTATTGCTTCATTTTCTATTAAAGTATCCACTTGTGTATCAGAATTTACTCTTACCTCAAATTCGCCTTTTCTCACTTTTCCTGGTTCTATGCTATCTATCTTTGCCTCATAAGTTTTATTTGACAATTCTTTATAATATGATGCTCCTGTATACTCATAATTTTCTTGAGGTGTTACTAATGTTGTACCATCAGGAACCTTTGCTGTTACTAATACATCTTCTAGAGTTTCACTTCCTACATTAGAAACCTCTATTCTATATCTAATGACCTCTCCGTTTTTTACTGTTGCATTTGAATTAACTTCTGAACCTGCTATTGTTGGTATTATTTTTGTTTCTAATATTGGACCAACTCCAGTTTCTAATTTTATTGTAGTTGCATTTACCTCACTTGCTATCTTTGTAAATGAATTTGTATATTTAACGTTGTATCCTTCTGTTGCTGATTGATTGTACTCTAACAATTCTGGAATTTCAAATTTGTAACTTGTTTCAATACTTGATTGTTTATCAACAGTTGGAATAATTATTAAGAATTTTTTTACTTTATTTCCGTCAGTAATTTCTTGTTTCCATGCATTTTCTACAATATCAATATCTTCAGTTGCATCTTCATTTTCTGTATAATAAATATTTGCTCCTTCTAGTTGAATACCTTCTGTAATATTAATGTCTATATTATTCTCTTTATTTTTTGTTGGGAATACACCCATTATTTTTACGTTTTCTATTGCATTTTCATTATTATTTATTATTTCTATAGAAGTTTCTAATTGTTTTGCATCTGTTCCTCTTTGTAATGTTGTTGTTTTTATTTCTTCTTGTCCTACTGTTTCAATATTTAATTCCTTTATGCTATTAATAGCAGTAATATCTTTTGGAGCTACTATTTTTATATCTTTTGCATCTTTTACTTCCTGTTCATTATTTGTAACTGTCATATTTATTTTTGCATCTTTTGATGATGCTTTGTTATTAAGCACAATATTTAAATTAGCAACTATAACTGCCCCTTCTACACTTGTATTTTTATATTCTGTTTGTTCACCTTCAAGAGTTATTGTAACTATTCTACCGTTTTTATCATAATTTTTTACTGTTAATTCCTCATCATAAATAATATGTGGTTCATTAACAAAAGTTACTTCTTCAACATCTTCTGGCAATTCAAATGTGATAGTTGGATTTTTAAATAAATTATATTGTTCATTATTTCCTTTTAAAACAGATTTTATTTCCACATTGTTTTCAACAACTGTTGATAACGTGTCCTTATTTATTAATAATTCAGCTTCTGTTTTTGTCTCTTCTAATTTAATAACTGAACTTGTTTCTTTCTTTTCATCTCTAATATATTCATATTCAATATTTGTATTTAATTCAGAAATGTCTTCAAAGTTTTTATTTTCTGCTTTAATAGTTTTTGTATTTATAAATTCTATATTTCCTTCTTTTATTGGAGTTGTTGTTTTTATCTCTAATGTAGTAGGTTCTTTTCCTGTATAACTAATTACAATATTTTCGTTCTCATCAACTTCTGTATTATTATCTATAATTGCAAGTTGTTCTGATTTCTCATTTAATATTGTAATTTGGCCATTTTCTCCAAATATTTTATCAAATGAATTTTTACTTATAATAGTTTTATTAAATACTGTATTTTCTGTTGATTCTTTTACGTCTATATTGTTTTCTGCATTTGCTAAATTAACTGCTATAGTTGTCTTACTTTCATATTGTCTGTCAATTCCTGCATACAATTTACCTTTGTGAATTGTATCTTCTGAATTAGTTGTATTTACTCTAACTATTTCTTCTTTTACTTCTGACATTACATCTTTTGTCATTTTTTCTATTTTATTTAATTCTTTTCCATCATATAAAGTAACCTTTACTGCTGGTAAACCAACATTGAGTTCACCATTAATTAGATCGTTAGCATATTCTACATCATCAAGAGTTGCATCTTTAGCATCTTCATCATAAATAAATGTAAATACTACTTTTTCATTTCCCTGTTTTATCCATCTAACCTTATTGTTTTCGTCTGGCTCATTGAAAAATTTAACTGTAACTCTTGATTGTTCTTCATCATATTTATATTCTCCTTCGCTACGTTTCATTGTTGCAAAATCATATTTACGTATAACTTCTGGATATTTTCCATTTATTGATGGTACATCTATATTTACTTCTATCTCTTTTATAGGATAATTATTTTCTTTTAATCCTAAATTCATTTCTAGTTGTACTACTCTTTTATCTTCTCCTGAAACTTTTATAACTTTATTTGTTATAACTTTTGCAGTACTTTCTATATTATCATTTGTATTATCTTCTGTATATTTAAATTCTACCTCTCTAGTTCCCGTAATATTAATATTTTTTTGTGTGCTATCTCTATAAATACCTGTTATATTAAGCTTACTAACTATGTTTAATAAGCCTATATCAAAATTATCACTTTGAATAGGTTGTATTTTTAAATCAATTTGTGCATTTGTTCCTGCATTTATTTGATTTAAAACTATTTTATTACCTTCAATCTTATTAATGTATGTATTGGTTGTTGTTTCAGCATCAAGAGTAAAATTGCTATTTTCTAGTGTAATTTCACCATTGAAATAACCTTCTCTTTTTACATTAACAGATAAGCTTAATATATCTCCTTCTTTTAATTCTGCATCAAATTCTACATTTTGATGACTTGTAGCAGTACTACTTTCAGCATAACTAGCTAATCCCACTCCAACATAAATAAAGTTAGGCATTGTTAATAATGCTAACAATAACACTACTGTTAATACTTTTAAAATTTTTCTACTCATAGTAATCCTCCTTAGATTATAATACCTCTATTACATATTATAACTCAAATTTCCAATTTTTTCAACACTTTTATGTGATTTTTGATACTTTTTATGTTAATTTTTTTGTTTTAATATTAATTTGTTTATTTTACTTTTACGGAAACACAAAAACTAGATTTTCATTTTAAATATTACAATTATATTATTTTTTTATTACAAATTAAAGACATATTAAATTTTATTGCATATTATAATACATAGTTAATATTTTTTATAATATATTTATTTTAGAGGTGATTATTTTGAGTAATTTTAATTTTGACGAAAATACAATAAATAAATTTAAAAATATGATAGATAACGGTGAATTAAATAATGTTATTTCACAAATACCACCAGAAATGATACAAAACTTTTCTTCTTTAGTAAACAATGATTCAAAAGAAAATTCTAAATCTTATGATAATAATAATTCAAATAATAGTACTTCTGCTCATGGTAATCCAGCAGGAAATGTATCAGAAAATACCAGTTCTAATTTTAATAACATTGATATGAATACTATTTTAAAAATGAAATCTGTTATGGAAAATATAAATAGTAAAAATGATCCAAGGTCAAATCTACTTAATTCCCTAAAACCTTACTTAAGGAATAGTAGAAAAGAAAAAATAGACCAGTATGCTAACTTACTAAATTTTACAAAGATTGCAGAATTATTAAAAAATGAAAATAAGGAGAAACCTGATGTTTAATTTTCCTTTTTTTAGATTTCCATATTATAATTATTATCCTTACTACAGTAATTACATAAAAAAAAATATTGCTAATAGTAATACAAATGTCTGTAATAATTATGATATATATAATAATTATAATATGGAAAAAAAAGAAAACAAAATACAAGAAAAAATTAATAAAAAAATATCATCCAAATATAATTCTTTTGGTCCAATTTCTTTTATAAATCCATTTGTAGAAAACTTTGATGAAAATAGTCCTGTCCTAGAAATACTAGGATTAAAATTATATTTAGATGACATTATTATTCTGAGTTTATTATTTTTACTTTATAAAGAAGATGTACAAGATGAGATTCTATTTTTAGTACTAGTTTTATTACTTTTAACATAACATTAATTATTCTATAACAATTCTGTCATTAATTATGCTAATATATGCTTGTTTATGCATAGGCTCTTCGTCATGTATAATTTCTTTAACTATATTTGCAATTCTGATTTGTACAGCATCAAATACCCCCGCTGCGACTATTGCTTGTTTATTTCCTTTTGCGCCAGCATGTGCAAGTCCTCTTAATGCTCCAAGAACAACAATATTGTCAGATGCTATGACTTCTGCTCCAGAATTTACATCGCCTAATACTACAACACTTCCTTCTACTTCAATTCTTTGTCCTGATCTTAAGGATCCTCGTTGAAATTTTGTTTCAGAAGTTGCAATCTCTTTTTCATATGCCTTTTTTATACTTGATAATCCTAAACCTTTTGGCATATCAAAATCTATTTCCACATCAATTTTTTCTTTTATAAGATTTTGAATTTCATCAATTTCCTTATTTTTTAATATTTTTCCAGTTACCTTTATCGGATTTTTCTCTTCTTTATAAAACTTTTTGAGCTCAGGTAATTTTTTTCTTAATGATTCAACTATTTCTTTTAGTTCGGAATCTTCATTTATTTTTATTAAAATTTCATCCTTTTTTAAATATATATTTATACAACTTCTTTTCATTTTTACATCCTTTCTTAATTCAAAATTTGTATATATGGAATTGCACTCATGTCTTCCTCAACATTTTGAGTATTCATTCCAAAATATTCTGCCATGATGTCTCTAACTACTTCTGCCGTATAATTACCATGACCTCCATTTTCTACCATTACCACAATTGCTATCTCTGGATTTTCAAATGGAGCAAATCCAACAAACCATGCATGCACTTTATTTCCAGGTGCTTCAGCTGATCCTGTTTTACCTCCAACGCTTATATTAAAGTCTTTAAATCTTACATAAGCAGTACCTCCAGAATCACTTGTAACTGATTTCATTCCTTCTAGCACAGCATTTAAATTATTTTGATTAATTTCAATATTTTCTACATTTTCTTCTGGAATATTTAACTTGCTATTTACAAATTTCTCAATTTCCTCTCTTGATGCTTCTGAACCATCTGCATTTCTTATTGTTTTTATTATTGTAGGACTAACTCTCTTTCCTCCATTCGCAAGAATGCTTATATATCTTGCCATTTGTACAGGGCTATATTCATTATCATATTGTCCAATTGCAGATTGTAATGTATCACCTGCACTCCATCCTTCTCCATTATGAAGTTTTTCTTTTGATTCTCTACCAGATACCATGCCAGATGTTTCCCCTTGTAATTCCACTCCTGTTTTACTTCCAAGCCCAAAGTATCTTGCAAATTTAACAAGAGTGTCTATTCCCATTCTATCCGACGTCTCATAAAAGAAATAGTTACATGATTTTTCTATAGCTTGTGATACATTTAAATAGCCATGTCCTCTATGATAATCTGTATATACCCAGCAACGTGGTTGGTAATCTCTATATTTAGTATATACACCTGTATCATTGATTGTAGTTCTTAGATTTATTACACCTGATTCTAACCCAGCTATTGCTGTTACCATTTTATATGTTGATCCTGGTGAATAAGAATTTTGTATTGCTTTATCTATTAATGGTTTTGCATCATTATTAGCGTAACTGTCCCATGCTTCTTGGCTTATTCCCCCAACAAAATCTGCAGGATTATAATCTGGATAACTCGCCATTGCAAGAATTTCTCCGCTATTTACATTCATTACAACACATGCGCCTGCTTTTGCATCATATGATTTTCCAAATCCTCCTGACGCTATTTTATCAATATTCGCAGCTAGAGCGCTTTCTGTAACTCTTTGCAAGTTTGCATCAATTGTTAAAACAATATCTGAACCAGCTATAGCTTCTTGCGATACATATTCAGCTGTTGCGGTTCCATCCACGCTCATATCAATCTGTTTTGTACCATTTTTACCTTTTAAGTATTCTTCAAATACATACTCAATTCCTGTTTTTCCTATAATATCATTCTGACTATATGTATTTTTTCTTTTTTCATATTCTTCGGCATTTATTCTAGATGCATACCCTAAAATATGTGATGCTAAATTCTCAGATGTATATTCTCTTACAGGTTGTACAACAATATTTAAACCGGTAAATTTTTCTGAACTTTCGCTAAATTCTGCTACTGCTTCTCTTGGTATATTTTTTGCAATCGTTACAGATTTTGTACTACTATAACCTTTTTGCGCTAATTCATATCTAATAGCTATAATTTTTCTGATTTCATTTATATCATTTGTATTTTGAATTTTATATTTTGTTTTAAATTTATTAAATGCTTCTTCAGCCGTAATATTTTCATTTAAGTTGTTTGATTTTTTCCACTTTGTAAGGGTTTCATCTCCTATCCTAAATTCAAAAGGATCTATATTTATAGGAAATGAGTCTACATATGATATTTCATATTTTTCCAAAACATTTATCATATTTAAAATATCAGTATTTAACGTATCTACATCTACTTTGCTTTTATACATTTCTAAAGAAAATTGCATATTAGAAGTAACTAATGTTGCTCCTGTTTTATCCAAAATTGCTCCTCTCGATGCTTCTAAGACGCTTTCTCTTGTAAGTCTTGTATTTGACTGTTCCCTATATTCTGCTCCATGTACAATTTGAAGAGTAAATAGTTTAACAATTAAAATAGCACCAATTATATATATCAGTACTGTTAATATATTAAATCTTAGATTTAAATTTAGTTTTTTATTATTAGATGTCAAACTATCACCTTCCTTCTTTTATTTCTTTTTTAATAATTAGATAATATAATTTATCAGAACATTTTAAAAGTATCTTGTAAGTATTTTATTTCCTTTATATTCATTTTCTATATAATATCCGAACTTTTGAATTAATGAATATAATATAATAGTTAAAATAATATTATAAATAACTTCAATTGCTAAAATAATAATAAAGTTTAAAATTTCTACATTTATTCCTAAAATCATGTAATTTAATAAATAATTTATTGTTTCAAAAATAATTGTTGAACCTACTACCATAAAAATAATAGTCATTCTACTATCTTTAGAAAAGTTTTTATCAAATATCGCTGCTAGAAATCCTACTATTCCTAATGAAACAGCACATATTCCAATGTTTTTTCCAATTAGTATATCTATTAAAGCACCCATTCCAACTCCATATGCAATTCCCATAGTTCTGTTTGCAAATAATCCAATAAAGAGCGCTAAAACAACAAATAAATTAGGTTTTACTCCAGCAATATTAAACCACATAAAGAGGTTAGACTGTAAATAATATATAATTATTGCTGTTATTATTAAAAAAACATTAATAAGTGTCTTTTTCAATTAACTGCCTCCTTTATTTATTTGTAATTACTAATACTGTATCTATTTTATCAAAATTAACAGCTGTTTCTATTAAGGCATAACGGTCTGTCATATTTTGAGTGTTTGTTACTTTTTTTACTGTTCCTATATGAATTCCTTTTGGATATATTCCTCCAATTCCTGATGTTTCAATACTATCTCCTTGTATTATATTTGCATCTGTTGGTATATACATAGCTTTTAATGCTGATTTTTCATCTAATGTTCCTTTGCATACAATGCTATCTTTTGTTGTACTCATTGAACAACTAACTGAACTTGCAGTATCTATTATAGTCTGAACTTTTGCAGTAGAATCTGTAACAGAAACTACATGTCCTACAAGACCTTCATTTCCAATTACAGTCATATTTACTTCTACACCATCTTTTTTTCCTAAGTTTATCACCATTGTTTTAGAATAATTACTTATATCCTTATTTATAACATATCCTGGTATAGTTTTATATTCTTTATATTTTTCCGCTAAATTCATATATTCTTTTAAAGTTTGGTTTTCTGTTTTTATATTTTCTAATTCTCTAAGTGATTGTTCTAATTCATTATTTTTTTCTTTTAGTTTTTTATTTTCATCTTTTAAATAATCAAGATCAGAGAAAAATGCATTATTTCCACTTAGTTTGTTTTTTAAAAATGTTAATCCATTTTGAATAGGCATTACTAAATTATTTGCTGCATTTTGTAAAAAATTGCCGTTTTGATCACCATTCGAAAATATAACTATTAAAATTAAAATTATTACAGTTATAACAATACCTATAATTCCACTTTTTTTATTTTTATACATATTTTTACTCCCTCACTAGAGTTTTAATTTTTATGCTCTATTGCCTTCTATTTCTTGCACTAACAAGAACTGTTTTTAGTCTTTCAATATCTTCTAAGGTTTTTCCAGTTCCTCTTACTACAGAATCCAATGGTTCTTCTGCAATATATACAGGCATTCCTGTTTCTATGCTTAGTAGTTTATCTAGATTTTTAATAAGTGCTCCTCCACCTGCTAATACAATTCCTTTTTCCATAATATCTGATGCTAATTCTGGAGGTGTTTTTTCTAATGTTATCTTTACTATATCTACTATTTTATATACTGATTCTTTAATTGCTTCTTCTATTTGGCTTGATGTAATTGTTAAAGTTTTTGGTAAACCATCATTTAAATCTCTTCCTCTAATTTCCATTGGCATGTCTGTCATTAATGGCATTGCACATCCTATTTGCATTTTTATTTGTTCTGCAGTTGTATTTCCAATAGCTAAATTCATTTCTCTTTTAACATAATTTACTATATCTTCATCTAGTTCATCTCCTGCAACTCTAAGAGAATGACTAACTACTATCCCTCCTAAAGATATAACAGCAACTTCTGTTGTTCCTCCACCAATATCAACTATCATATTACCACTTGGTTCTCCAACTTCAAGTCCTGCTCCAATTGCTGCTGCCATTGGTTCTTCTATTAAATATACTTCTTTTGCTCCAGCTTGTAATACTGATTCTTCAACTGCTCTTTCTTCAACCTCAGTAATTCCTGAAGGTACTCCAACAACAACCCTTGGTTTTCCAATACTATACTTTTTTGCTACTTTTTCCATCAAATTTTTAAGCATTAATTGAGTAGCAGTAAAATCAGCAATAACGCCATCTTTTAAAGGTCTTACCGCTTTTATTTGTTCTGGTGTTCTTCCGAAGCATTTCTTTAGCTTCCATTCCTGTTGCTAAAATATTTCCTGTTTTTCTGTCTATAGCAACAACAGATGGTTCTTTTAATACAATTCCTTTTCCTTTTAATGTTACTAAAATATTTGCTGTGCCTAGGTCTATTCCAATATCTTTCGAATTTAATGTGAAAAATTCTAAAATCTTTTTGATTTTCATTTATGTTATCATTCCCTTCTATAATGTCACAATTAAACTTTTGAATCTATTGATTTTTCGTTATTTTGTTCGTTTAAAATAATGTTAAATATACTTGTATAATTCATATTTCCAACAACAACATGATCTATTAGTTCTATTCCTACTAATATTGAATAATCATATAATTTATTTGTAAATATAATATCATCATTACTTGGTGTAGAATCACCACTTGGGTGATTATGCACGATTACATATTTGTTTGCTCCCATTTTTAGTGGTTCATATAAAATGTCTTTTACAGGTACATTTATAAAATTTGTACTTCCTGTAGCTATTTCTTTTACTTTTATTACTTCATTTTTATTATTTAGAATTACTTGTTTTAATTTTTCTTTTTTCTCAAATTTTAATTCACTCATAAATATTTTTGCTATATCATGAGGATTGTTTATTATTACTTTATTATAATTTGTAGTTTGAAACATTCTAATTGCAAATTCACATGTTGCTTTTATTTGTATCGCTTTTACTCTACCTATTCCCTTTATTTTCATTAATTCTTGTAAAGTTAAAGATTGTAAAAAATTTAAGTCGTGTGTTTCATTATCATTCAAATTTAATATCCTTTGTGCTAATTGCACAGATGTTTCTTCTTTTGTTCCTGTTTTTATTATTATAGCTAGTAACTCTGCATTAGAGAGATTTTTTTCACCCTTTTGTTCTAATTTTTCATAGGGTCTTTCTAATTCAGGTAATTCTTTTATTTTAATTGACAAATTTCTATGTTCCTTTCATTTTATTGCCCCATATTTGCCTCTTTTAAACTTAATTTATATTTTTTTCTATACTAATTTATACTTTTAAATCTTTTTATATATAAATATAGCCAGTACCATTCCAATAATACTTGATATACTTATCTTAAACATTAATGCAAATGTTATTTTCATAACGCTAAGGTCTAATACTATAGGATTTTCTAATCCAAAACTCTGACTATATGATAACCACCAAAGCCAATTAACCCTTGAGGCCAATTCTCCTAATAATCCTCCAACTACTAATCCTGATAAGATAAAAATTAATAATACCCATATATTTTTTTCTTTAGTTGCCATTTTTCTTCTTCCTTTCAAATCTTATTTTAATCCAATTTTTCTTACGGCTATTCATTTTTGCCACAAATGTATTATATATTGAATTAGCAAATTTTTCAAGTAAATTATAGTATTTTAGTAAAAAATAATTACCAAAAATTATACATTTAAATATAATAATAATAATAGTATAATATAATTAGTAGTTATTAAGGAGGACCTCATTTTTATGAAAATAGAAAAATTGACTGATAATAAAATTCGTATCATAGTTGATTCTTATGATCTAGAAAAAAACAACTTAAATTTAAATAAAATTTCAACAATAGCTTTAGAAAAGCATACATTTTTTTTGGATTTGTTAGAAAAAGCTAAAAGTGAAGTTGGATTTGAATCAAGTGGATGTAAATTAGTAATTGAGTCATTTATTGCAGATGATGATTTTTTGGTTTTTACTTTAACTAAATATTCTTGCCAAGAAAAAAAGAGACCTATAGCAAAACGAAAAAAAGTATTAATTTCTAATAATACAGCAGTGTATAGGTTTGGAACATTAAATAATTTTATAGACTTCTGTAATTATATAAAAAATAGTAAATCAGATTTTAAAGAAAATATTATTTCAATAAAATCATATCTATATTGTTACAATAATACATATTTTCTTTTATTAAAAAATATAAATAATTCATATAAAAACAACAAAAATTTCAACTCTCTAGTTTCAGAGTTTGCAAATTATATTTCCTATTCAAATTTATTTGAAAATAAACTTTTAGAATATGGAGATATAATAATAAAAAACAATGCAATTGAAAAAGGAATAAAATATTTTGTTTAATAGTTCAATATAAATTGTTCACTCCACTGCTTTCTGTAATAGTATTTTTCAGTTATTTGTTGATTTATATTCTAATAAATCATATTGTTTGTAGAAAAAACCTCAATTACTTAATTGTAAAAGAGGTTTTTATAATTTATTTTTTCTTTACTATTTATTATACATAATTTTCAGGATTATATGCTGTTCCATTAACCCTTACTTCAAAGTGTAAGTGTGGTCCTGTTGAATTTCCTGTAGAACCAACAGCAGCAACTGTTTGTCCTTGTGATACTGTTGCTCCAGCTGATAAATACAACTGACTACAATGTCCATAATATGTTTGTACTCCATTTTCATGTGTTATAACCATTAAATTACCATAAGAACCTTTATATCCAGAAAATGTAACTGTTCCAGATGCTGCTGCTTTTATTGGTGTCCCAGATGATGTTGCTAAATCAAGTCCTGTATGTGATGATCTTCTGATTGCACTTGCGGCTCCAAATCTTGATGTGATTATTCCAGAAACTGGTCTTATTAAACTTATTCCTAAATTTGCTTTTGCAGATGATGTTGTAAGCGAAGTATTAACTGAACCTGTTGAAGCATATTTAGTAGAAGTTATTGTTTTTTTTGCGACAACTACAGGTTTTGGTTTTTCTACATATAATTTAGATATAGCTTCTTCTGATTGGATTAAATCCTTCATTTCGGTTTCATATTTTTCAATAATAGAAATTTTTTCGATATTATTGCTATCCTTTTCTTTTAAGCCATTTACAACCTTTTCTGCATTTTCAAAATTATCAACATAGAATTTTTCTTCTTCATTTTCTGCTATAGCATAATATCTGTAATATGTTGTTCCTTGCTCTTGTACTTTACTAAAAATCTCATCATCATTTGTTACAATATCTTTTTTTAATAGGCATAGTTTATATTCTGGAAGATTTGTAATTTGAACAAATGCTATATTGGAATTACTCCCATCACCCTTTTCTACATATTCATTAATTTTATGTTGTAAATCTGATTTATTCTCAGTATATCCAATTTGTTCTCCATTTAAAAATACGCTATATGTAGGTTTATATAAAAATGCTACTGCACCTATAATTAAAAACACAGCAAGAATAAATAGAACTGAAACTTTAATTCCTCTTCTTGTATGTATTAATACTTTTTTAAACATTCATCTATCTCCTTTGTATTTTTATCCTATTTTATCATGTTCTTTTTTGTAATAATATTGTAATATTTCATTTTTTGCAAAGATGACCTATATTAAATTTCCGTAGATTTCTTTCGTTTTTTTTATTTATCTTATTTTTTTTCACTTTATCTCCTATTTTCATTTTTTGATATAATAACCTTTCTATATAAAAATCTGATATGTATATTTTAATTAATCAATACATATCAGATCATTCTTAAATAATATTATTGTTGTAACTCTGTTTTAACGGTGTTAACTTCAGTTACACTTGCTTTTTGTGCTGGTTTATAATAACCTTTTGCTTGAGCAATTTTAAACAATTCAAATTGGAAACTTTCATCACCGTTTCTAATTTGCTGAAATGTTTGTCTTAACTGCATATTTTCAGCCTCTGTAATAGCTGTTTGGTATGCTGTTAAATCTGACTTAACTCCAGCTAATATGTCATTGACCATAGTTTTTTCATCCATATTCTATCATTCCTTTCAAAAAAATCAGTTTCAAAAAGAATTGTGCTTTTGGCAAGGCAAACTAGCGAGAAGAATCCGAGACGTGCTTGTTGCACGTCGCAGGATTTTCGAGTGCAGTTTAACACAGCCAAAAAACAATTATTTTTGAAACCCTATTCGCTTAAAAAATTCATCAACTTTTGCTTTGTATTCAAAGCATCTTGTGCTGATTTTGTAAATAATTGTTTAATTTGAGGATCTACAGCTTGTGAAGAATAAGTATTTAATTTTTGATATGCTGTATCATGAGCCCCTATTAAGTGTCTTAAATGTTGTAATTCTAATTGATTTAAATCTGGCATTTATATCCATCCTTTCCTTAAATTATTCTTTAATTAGTATTTACATTTTATTTTACTTTATACAAAAAAGATTTAAGATTTTTAACTAAAAATCTTAAATCTTCTTAACTTAATGTTACAATTCACAGTTCAAATCGTATAAAAGTCAAAATATTTATATTTAAAAACATTTTGAATGTGATTGGAGTGTTTAATATTCTCGCTTAAAAATAATCTAATCTATAACCTCTAATTTTGCAAACTTAGCCATCAATCTCTTGTGACCAACTTTATCAAAGTTAATATCAACTTTTAAATCTTCTCCTTCTGGCTCTGTTTTATTTATTATTCCTTCACCAAACTTTTTATGGAATACTCTAACACCTGCTTGATATTGTGATAAATCAACATTATTTGTATTTTTCTTTGATAAATTATTAAGAAAACTCTCTGCTGTTCTAAATGCAAATCCAGTGCTTGTACTACTTGCTGCTACAACTGGTTGTTTTTCTTCAATTTTATATGTTTTAATATTTCCATTATTCTTGCTTCCATAACTCCAACTAAATTTAGAATCACTAAATATTCTATCTTTATTAGTTGTTTCCCCAAACGTTTCTTCATAACCTTCTAATAAATCTTGGGGTATTTCATTTAAAAATCTAGATGTTGGATTATAACTTGTTGAACCAAAAATTGTTCTTTGCTTACTACATGTTAAGAATAAGTTTTCTTTAGCTCTTGTTATACCAACATAACAAAGTCTTCTTTCTTCCTCTAATTCTTTTGGTTCTGAAATTGATTTATATCCAGGGAAAATACCTTCTTCCATCCCTATTAAGAACACAACTGGAAATTCTAGACCTTTTGCGCTATGTAGAGTCATTAATGTAACATATTCTTCATCTTCTTCTAAATCATCTATATCACTTGATAACGTAATTCCTTCCAAAAACTGGCTCAAACCATTTTCAGCTTCTTCCTCTTCGAATTCTATTGCTACTGTTAAGAACTCATCTAAGTTTTCAATTCTATTTTCAGCTTCTACTGTATTTTCATTTTCTAATGCTTTTGAATATCCTGATTTTTTTAGTGTTAGCTTTATAAGTTCAGAAATTAAAAGTTCATCTTTTTTAGTTTTCAATTCTTCTATACAATTTATAAATTCTCTAGAATTTAAATAAACTCTATTCAATCCAAATTGCTCAGCATTTTTTATAACCTCATACATTGAAGTCTCGTTTAAATTTGCAATTTGTTCAATCTTATCTAGGCTTGTTTTTCCTATTCCTCTTTTAGGTTCATTAATTATTCTTTTTAAACTTAAGTTATCATTACCATTTTGTATTAATCTTAAATATGCAATAATATCCTTGATTTCCTTTCTCTCATAAAATTTTAAACCACCTATAATTTTATATGGTATATTTTCTCTTCTTAAAATATCTTCTATTGCTCTTGATTGTGTATTCATTCTATAAAGAACTGCAAAATCAGAATATTTATAATATTCTTCTCTTCTTAAATGTTCTATTTGCTCTACTATGTAAGTTCCTTCATCATATTCATTATCCGCCTGATATACTCTTGGTAAATTTCCTTCATCATTTTGCGTCCATAATTCTTTTTTGTATTTTACCTCATTATTTTTTATTACACTATTTGCTGCTTTTAGTATATTTCCAGTACATCGATAATTTTGCTCTAATTTTATAATTTTAGTTCCTGGAAAATCTCTTTCAAAATTTAATATATTTGAAATATCAGCACCCCTAAAACTATAGATACCTTGATCATTATCTCCAACAACTGTTATATTTCCATGTTTAGAAGCAAGCATAGTTACTAATGTAAATTGAGCTTTGTTAGTATCCTGATATTCGTCAACCAAAACATATTTAAATTTGTTAGAATAGTATTCAATAATATCAGGATTATCCATTAATATTTTTATTGTATAATTTATTATATCATCAAAGTCTATTGCATTATTTTCTTTTAGTCTTTTTTGATATAATTCATATACATCAGCAATCTTTTCTTTTCTAAAATCTCCACTTACTCTTCCTCTATATGTATCAGGTTCTAGCATTTCATTTTTTGCATTACTAATTTCTGATAATACACTTCTATCTGTAAACATCTTATCATCTATAGATAGATCTTTTAAACACCCTTTTACTAATGTTCTTTGGTCAGATGTATCAAATATTATAAAAGATGTATCAAATCCTATTCTATCTATAAATCTTCTAAGTATCTTTACACAAATTGAGTGAAATGTACCCATCCATATGTCTTTTGCTTGATCACCTATCAACCCTGATATTCTCTCTTTCATTTCATTTGCTGCTTTATTTGTAAATGTTATTGCTAGTATATCCCATGGCTTAGCTTTATTTTCTCCTATTATATAAGCTATTTTATGTGTTAATACTTTTGTTTTTCCACTTCCCGCACCAGCTATAACTAAGCATGGACCTTCTGTGTTAACTACTGCTTCGTATTGTTTATCATTTAATCCTTCTAATATATCGTTCATTTGTTTTTCCTTTCCTATAAAAATTGTTGACTTTATGAAAAAAATAAAGTATAATAATTATAGAAAATGAGATACCACAAAAGTGTGGCAAACCTATTAAAATATTTTTAAGAAAACATCTCTAAGGTTCAGGCAGAGATGTTTTTTTGTTGTCTAATTTTCTTATTGCAACATTTAATGCTACAAATAAGGCAATAGCGACAACTGTTACTATTGCAAGTTCAAATGATAATATGTAAATGAATAATATATAAACTTGTTCTAATAACATACGCACCGCCTCCTCTCTTATGTAGGATAAACGGTTTGTCACACTCTGCTTCTCTCATTTTCTAATAAAGATTATACTTAGGTTTAATAAAAAAAACAAGCGAACATTCAAAATTTCTTTATAAATTTACAGCAAAAATTCCCATTAAAAATCCTATTATATTTCCTATTGCTGTCATTCTTCCTTTATATAAGTTATTAGATTCTGGTATTAACTCTCCGAGACACAATGTAAAGCATTGCTCCAGCTGCAAAACTTAGGCAGACAGAAATTACCTCTTTTGAAATAGAACCTACAATTGCGCCAAAGAAGGCTCCTATTCCTGTAGTTATTCCAGATAATACAACATATAAAATAACTTTGGATATATTCATTCCTCCGTTTTTCATCGGAATAGCCATTGATATTCCTTCTGGTATATCATGTAAACAAATAGCAATTGCTAAACTAAAACCTAGTTTAACAGATGCTCCAAATCCCGAACCAATTGCTAGCCCTTCTGGAAAATTGTGAATTGCTAATCCTATTGATATAACAATTCCTGTTTTTAGTAAATTATTATTTACATTATTTTCTATTCTATTATTTTTATTAAAATTTTGACTAAACTTTTTTTCTACAATTACATCACATGCAATCATAGTAATAATACCAAAAATAATTCCCAAAATAGCATATGTAATACTACTAATATTCATAGATTCTGGTATTAAATCAAAGCATATTATTGCCATCATTAGTCCTGATGCAAATGATAATATAAAACTTAAAAATTTATTTGTTTTTCTTTTTATTATTACTCCTATTATTCCGCCTAAAGTTGTGCCAAAGGTACCAAAAAACAACCCTAATAGTGTTGTATGTAAAATATTATTCACAATAAAAACCCCTTAAAATAATCTTACTAAAGTTTATTTTAAAGGATTTTATTTTATTCTTCTTCACCTTTTAATCTTTCTGCTCTATCTGCTGCAATTAGATTATCTACCATTTCATCTATATCCCCATTTAAGAAGTTTTCCATTTGATAAATACTCATTCCTATTCTATGGTCTGTTATTCTACCTTGTGGATAATTATATGTTCTGATTTTTTCACTTCTGTCTCCGGAACCAACTTGAGATTTTCTTGCATTTGATATTTCACTATCCTGTTTTTCTTTTTCTATTTCATATAATTTAGTTCTAAGCATTTTCATTGCATTATCTTTATTTTGGAATTGTGATCTTTCTGTTTGACATTCTACTACTATTCCTGTTGGTTCATGTATAAGCCTTACGGCTGATGATGTTTTATTAATGTGTTGTCCTCCAGCCCCTGAAGCCCTAAATACTTCCATCTTTATATCTGCTGGATTAATATCAATTTCAACATCTTCAACTACTGGTAATACCGCAACTGTTGCAGTTGATGTGTGTATTCTACTACTACTTTCCGTATCTGGAACTCTTTGTACTCTATGAACTCCGCTTTCAAATTTTAGTCTGCTATAAACACCTTTTCCTGTTATCATAAAAGATATTTCTTTATATCCACCCAATCCTGTTTCGTTTTCATTTAAAACTTCTAATTTCCAACGTCTTTTTTCTGCATACATTGAATACATTCTAAATAATGTTCCTGCAAAAAGTGCTGCTTCTTCTCCTCCTGCACCTGCTCTTATTTCACACATAATATTTTTATCATCGTCTGGATCTTTTGGAATTAGTAATACTTTTAATTCTTCTTCTAATTTTGGTAATTGTTCTTTTGAACTATAATATTCCTCTTCTGCTAATTCCTTCATATCAGGATCTTGCATTAGTTCTTCGGCTTCTTCCATTGCTTGTTTTATTTTTTTATATTCTCTAAATTTTAATACTATTTCTTCCATACTTGCATGTTCTTTCATTAACTTTTGCCATTCTGATTGATTAGAAATAACTTCTGGATCAGATATTAGTTTTGTTAATTCCTCATATCTTTTTTCTACTGCCTCTAATTTTTCAAACATAATATTTTCATCCTTTCTTTGCTTGCTTTATATATTATACTACGTTTTATAACTATTTACAAGATTAGTAAAATATATTTTTATTGTTTTATGAGTAAATTTTTATAGATATGTTGTGTTTTCACTTGCTTTTTTGACAATAATTTATTATAATGCAAAATAAGATGAGCAAAACAGAGTGTGGCGTGGCACTTGTTGTTACAGTAAGAAAATTAGACAACATAAAAAACACATCTCTGTCTGGTCATTAGAGATGTATTTAATATTTTATTAGATTACTAATGACACGCCACATTTCTGTGGTCGCTCATCTTATATACTTATTATACTGAAAAAAATGAAAATGTCAAATTTTTAAACTTTTAAAATAATTTAGAGAGGAAAGCTTTCATGAACATTGTATTTGTTGATGATCAACCTGAATATAAGATTCAAGAAGCAATCAAATATTTAAAAGAAAAGAATTTGAATTTTGACTATTCAATTTTTAAAAGTTCAAATTCTGCTTTAAGATACATAGTAGAAAATTTATCAAAAATTGATTTAATTGTACTTGATCTTGGTTTACCCAAAATTGATGACAATAATTATTTATATGATAAATATGAAGGATTATTTGTATTAGAACAAATTTTAGATAAAACTAAAGATATTCCAATTATAATTAATTCAACTACTGTTATTAGACATGACAATTATAAAACTGAAAAAGAATATTTTAAAAATTTCAGCCCTGCAGTGATTGAACATGTTGAGCATTTAACTGGCTTTTATTTATATGAATTTCTTGAAACTTATTTATGCGAAAAGGTAGAATTTCTATAAGAAACTCTACCTTTTTAAAATTATACATTTTTAAATCTTTTTAATCTTTATTATTTTTATAAATATTTTTTACTAAGTTAATTATAATTTTTTCAATATTATTATATATTGATTACAATTGTATATAATTATATTCAATATTATTATTATTTAATATTTTCTTTTCTCTATCTGTACAAGTTAAAATAATTATTTGATGATTATTATATTTTTTATTAATATATCTTAATATATTTTCTAATCTTTCTTCATCATAATATGCAAAAGCTTCGTCTAAAATAATTGGTAAATTTTCCTTAGATAATTCTTCAGCCATTGATAGTCTTAATGATAAATATAATTGGTCTATTGTTCCTATACTAAGCTTTGATGCAGGTACATAATTACCATTACCTAATTCTATTATTAAACCTACTTCATCATTAAACATTATTTTATTATATTTTCCATCCGTTATTTCTGAGATGTTCTTTGATAATTCCTGTGTAAATTTAGGGGTTACTGTATTTCGCATTTTCTCATATGATTGTTCTAAAACTTCTTTTGCTAATTGAAAACTCGAATTTATTTTTTGCAAAGTTGACAATTCCTCTTTATTGTTAACTAATTCTTCTTCTATTTTTGATAAATTATCAAGTTTTGGTTCTATATTTTTTCTCTCTAATTCTATAGAATTTAATTTTATTTTTTTACTATTTATTTCATCTTGTAAATTTTCTATTTCAAAATTTATATCTTTTTCATTAATTAAATTTTTTATTTTATTTTTTTCTATTTTATTTAAATAATTATTTTTTATTTTTTCTTTTTCTAAATTTATTTTTAATAATAAATTATTTTTCGAATTATTTATTTCATTTTCCAAATTATTATTATTTTTTTCTAATATTTTTATTTCATTTTCTTTATTATTTATTTCATTATTTATTTTTTCTAAATTAATTAAATTATTTTTTTCTATTTCTTCTTCTTTTTTTATTTTTTTATTTAATTTATTTTTTATTAAAAAACAAAAAATTAAATACATTGGTACTGTAGGGAGAAAAATAAAATTAATTAATTTATCTTTTATAAAAATAAATTGTGAAATATTAATTAAAATAATTAATATAAAAAATATAATTAATTTTTTATTTAATTTATTTTTTTCTTTATTTATTTTTTTATTGTTTTTTATTTTTTCTGTATTTAATTCTAAAATATTTTTATTATTATTTTTTGTTTCAATAATTTCTTTTTTAATTATATTTATTTTTTCATTATTTTCATTTTTAATATTTTCTTTTATTTTTATTTTTTCTTTTTCTATATTTTCTTTATCTGAAATTATTTTTATTTCTTTTAATAAATTATTTTCATTTTCTAAATTATTAATTTCATTTTTTAAATTATTTTTGTTTTCTTCTATTTCATATTTAAAATTTTCATATTTTTTTAATTCTAGTTTTTCGTTTTCCAAATTTTCAATTTTTCTTTGTAATATATTAATTGGCTTTTCCCTAGACTTTTCTGTTCCTATTTCATCTAATTGACGTTTATTTATTCTATCCATAGCTCTTTTATATGAAACATTATCACTTCCTGTTCCAACTAAATTTGCTATTTTTTGCACTAATATACTTTGCTCTTGTTTTCCGAAGTTTAGTTTCTGTTTGTCCCACTACTAAGGTTGATAAAAATAATTCTTCATCCACACCTGTTTGTTCATAGAAAAATTGATTTCCTTTAGTTTTATCAATATTAAATTCTTTAGAAACATCTTCCATGTTTTCATTAAATATTTTTGGGTTTTTCTTTTTAAAATCTCTATATATTTCATATTTATTTTTATTATTTAATTCATATTCAATTTTTCCTGAAAAATCTTCTCCAAACCATGGTGTATATTTTTCAAAATCAGAATATTCTTTTCCTTTTTTATTTTTTGAAATTCCATAAAAAGTATTTATTATAAAATTTAATAATGTTGATTTTCCAGCTTCATTTTTTCCATAAATAATATTTATACCATTATTTAAATTAATTTCTTTTTCTTTTAATTTTCCATAAGAATTTATTTTTATTTTTTTTAAATTCATATTTATATTCCTTTCTCATGTCACTGGTCGTTTGGAAAAGATTTGTGCTTTTGGCTAGGCAAACAAATGAAAAGAATCCGAGGCGTGCTTTTTGCACGTCGCAAGCTGAGGCTGTTAAGGCTTTGCCTGTTACAGCATCAGTTAGCAGTGGTGGGTTTTTGAATGCAGTTTAACAACGCCAAAACGCAAATATTTTTCAAACCTTCCTCATTTCTTATAAGTTTTGTGGATAACTCTTATTCTAATGCGTCAAACCCAATTTCTATTGCTTTTTCTATTATTTCTTTTTCCTCTATACTTATATTTTCATTATTTAATTTATCAAGTAATTCCTTTGTAAATAATCCTTTTAAAGTATTTTCATTAGCAATATTTTCTAAGTCATATGCAATTTTAGTATTATCCTTTATTTTTATAATTCTATTATTAAAAATATATTTTAATAAATCATAAATATTTATTTCAAAATTTCTATTTCCCATTAATATTATTTCTGCATATTGATTATTTTCTATTTTTATATTATTTATTTTTTCAATTAATTCTTCTTTAGATTTAATTTCAGTTATATTTAATTCTTTTTTTATAAATTCTTCATCATCAATTTTAATGAATTTTAATACTATTTTATTTTTTTCTAAATTTCCTTCTATTACTCCATGCTCTCCAATTTCATCAAAACCTAATGCTATTGGTGAACTTGGATATACTATTCTTTGATTTTCATAAGTACTATAATCTAATTTATGAATATGACCTAATGCAACATAATCAAATCCTTTTTCTTTTAATAATTTTGATGATATTGGATTATAAACTCTTTCGTCATCCCATCCACCATCTATACTTGCATGTATGACTAATATATTTAATTTCTCATGATTTTCTAATTGAAAATCTTTTAATCCTGAATCATAGCAATAAAAATCTTCAAATCCGTATCCATATATATTCGCATCTTCTGTTTCTATTTTTTCAATTTTTGAGTTAAATATTTTTACATTCTTATTCCATTTATATGTATTGTAATAAGAATTTTTTAAATATGGATCATGATTTCCAGGAGAAATAAATATTTTTGTTTTTGGTATTTCTTTAAATAAATTATTTATATACTCTATTGTAGATTGTTTTATATATTGATTTTCATATAAATCACCTGAAATAAAAAAATATTCTATATTATTCTCTTTTATATATTCTATTATTTTTTTGAATGCTTTTCTTTGTTCTAATCTTTTTAAATCACCTAATGTATCTATCTGAGATAAATTAACAAATGGACTATCAAAGTGCATATCTGCCATATGTATAAATTTCATATTATTTTCTCCTTATTATTTTGTAAAAGTATTTTACTATACTTTTTTATTTTTTGCAAATAGAACAAAAGGGACATGATTAAGCCGTTTTAACCTTCTTATACATCTATATCTCCCGTATTTGTTCGTGCGCGAAAATTTCATAGAAATTTTCTGTGCAATGTGTTTTATTATATGAAAATCTTTTCATATAATAAAAGCGAAAACTTTTTTGGTTTTCGCTTAATTGAATTTAGTTACTATTCTTCATCTATTGGTCCAAATAATTCATCAAATTTTGCTTCTAATTCTTTTTGTAAATCATATGTATCTTCTTCAGTTTCCTGTGGGAGAATTGGTGGCATTTTTTCCTTATTTTCTGAATTATTAATATCTAATATGTCTTGTATTTTATTGTTATTAACATTACTACCTTCATTCTCTACAGTATTATTATCATCCTCAAATAAATCATCTAAAGATTCAACTTTTAAATCATTTGCTTTTTCTTCTAAATTCTCTTCCACATAAGGATTATTAGGATTAAATTTTCTCCATGTTCCCCTATCAATTTCACCTATATCATTATGACTAATCTCTAATTCCTTCATTTCCTTTGCCATAGGATGTTTAAAGTAATAAAATTTATTTGCTTTTACAGGTTTAATACCTTTTTCATATATGATACATAAATCATTATCCATTCTTCTTAATTCATCTGGTGTCATCAAGGCTCTTGCCATTACTTGATCAGATACTGACTTTCCTGTTTTCCAGTTTTGTCTATCTCTATTTATTGATACACTATCTCGACCTATAGTTTTTTCTCCTAATGCTTTAGAAAAATATTCTACTGTTTTAAATGAGTTACTTCCTAAAAATAAATGTGTATCACAGTTACCCATAATAGTCTCATAGGATTTTTCATATATTGCTTCTAATTGATCAACATTTTGCAATATAACACTAAATGAAATATTTCTACTTCTCGATGTTGATATTTTTTTATCAAAGTCTGGAATCTTTCCAATATTTGCAAACTCATCTAATATAAAGTATGTTGGAACCTTTAACTTTAAGCCTTGACTTCTATCAGCTAAGTCATACAGTTGCTGTATCAATTGTGAAAAGAAAATTGTAAGCAAGAAGTCATATGCTGTATGTGTATCAGATGATATAACATAAACTGCTGTCTTTTTATTTCCTATCTCGTCAAAATCTATAGTATCTGTAGAAGTTAATTCTGCTATTTCTTTTGAGTCAAATTTACCAAGTTTTGACTGTAATGTACTTAAAATAGAACTATAAGTTTTTTCAGGTGCTATTTCAATTGATTTATAATACATTCTTGCAGGATGGTCATAAGGTAATTTACTGATTAATTCTGTAAGCAAATTGCTTCCTCCATTTGTATTTGCTGCTCTTACTAATTCCGCACAACTTGCTAAGTTTTGTTCCTCTTCTGGTCTTGTAGCAATTAAGTAATATATTAATGCCTTTAATAACATTTCAGCAGAATCATCCCAAAATGGATCTGACCCACCACTTTCTGACTTTTGTCCTTTTACTATAGTGTTTGCAATTACATCTACATCTATTTCTGATGAAATATGCATTAATGGATTATATCCATCACTATACTGTGGTCTTACTAAATTTAAAACCTTTATATCATAACCTTTAGATTTTAAATATCCGGCTGTTTTATCATATAACTCTCCCTTTGGGTCAGTAAATACATAAGATCCCAGACATTGGTATGCATTTGGAATAGAATAGGAAGCTGATTTACCAGAACCTGAACCGTCCAACTACCAATACATTTACATTTCCTCTTTTATCTACTGGTAGATAATTATTTTCAGCAAGTACAATTCCTTTATTTTTATTAAGGATCATGTATTGTTCTCCCCTTTGACTCCAATCACTTGATCCATGTTCAATATCTGAATATTCATTTTTAGGAGCTGATTTAACAAATCCTATAAAGAAAAATATTGCATAAAAAATGGTTGTCACTAACAATGTAGCAAAATAGTCGCCTATTGCTCCCTTAGCAAATATATTTCCAAATGTTGCAAATGGATTAGAAATTGACTGCATAACTATGTTAATAAATTCAGTTAAATCTAATTTTCCACTTATGCTCGCCATATGCCAACTATATGATACAGGCGCAACAAATACTATGGCTATAAATAACCATAGTATTGCAAATATTATAAAATTCTTTCTATTTTTCTTTATTGCCCCTTCTATTTTGTAATTCATAAAATTCACCTACTCTTTTGTGATTTCATATCTACTAAATTTTTAATGCTCATCTTTACTGTTTTCATCTTTTAATGCTTTTCCTTTATTTTGTGTTGGTAAAGCTTTAATTGTCATACCTTCAGCTAAATCAATACTTAATATTTCTTTCTTTAACTTATTAGAAACTACGCTATATGGAACTGGTTTTTTCGCCTTAATTGAATCTTTGAAATATGTTGCAATATCTATTGCTGTAATACTAAATTCATCTCCATATTTTGCAGCACCCTCTATTGCTTTTTTAGGTATTTGTGTATTTTCCTTTATTTTTGCCATAATAAAATTACCCTCCTATTTACTATCTCTTATCTCAAATGAGAAATAAGACTTATATGGTTTTAATTTACATTTTCCTTTAACTTCATTTGTTTTTTCATCAAAATAAAGCACAGGTTTTACTTCTTCTGTAGTTTCTGGGTCAATTATTGATATTGCCCTTTTAAAGTTTGGAGTATATTCAAATTCCTTATATTCTACGTCTTTATCTGCATATATTGTATTAAACTGAAATGGAGTAGGTTTTTTTGTTATTTTTACTTCATCATTTATCAAAACACCATTATTAATAATTACTTTATCACTTCCAAATGATAAAATAACTAATTGATTTCCTTCTTTTTGTGGCTCATCAACATAAAAGGTCTTCTTATTATAATTTCCAACCAACTCTTCTGTATGGTCTAGTCTTTCAACTGTATATTTAGGATATTGGTCTAAATACTCCTTTTTTGTTTTATTTACTTGATAAATTACTGTTTTAATTCCTTCTGGATCTGTTATGCTAAAATGTTTTCCTTGCATAGCCTCCATTATTTTTACCTCCATTTCTATGCTATCCATAGTTCTTCTTTGGTTAAGCAACTATTAATATTATAACTAATTTTTATATATTTGTCAACATAAAATCAATGCTATTTTTTATTTTCTAGGATTAAATTTTGATATTTCGCTTAACTTTTTATAAATTTGTATTTCTTCATTTGTAAGTTCTTTTGGAACAACTATTTTTACCTTTACTATTAAATTTCCTCTATTATCTTTATCTTCGCCTTTATATCCTTTATTGGAAATCACAAGCTTTTCTCCACTTTGAATTCCTTTTGGTATGTAAATACTTGTTTCATCATCAATTGTTTTTATACTTGTCTTTGTGCCAAGTGCTGCTTCCCATGGTGTTATTGGTAATTCTGTATATATATCATAACCTTTTAATTTGAATTTTTTATCATCTTCTATTTTTACCTTTAAAAATAAATCACCGTTTTTTCCACCATTTTTGCCTTCTTTTCCTTGACCAATTAATCTTATTTTCTCTCCTTCTCTTATTCCTTCTGGAATTTTTACAGAGAATGTTTTAGAAGTTCCATCTATATTTTTAAGTGTTATCTGCTTTTCAGTACCATAAAAACCTTCATTAATTTTAACTTTAATTTCTGTTTCTATATTTTCTCCTTTAATTGGATTTTTTATTTTTACTTTTTTTGATATATCTTTATCTTCTATATTTCCTAAAAACATATTAAAAAATACATTTTTTTCATCTTTAAAAGCTTTTTTACCTTTTGCAAATTTAGAATTCCATATTCTGTCATATTTTCTTTTTGACGTTGGAACTGATAATGTTTTATATGCTTCATTTATATCTTTAATTCTTTCTTCTGCTAATGTATCTCCAACATTTAAATCTGGATGATATTTTTTTGCAGCTTGTCTATATGCTTGTTTTATTTCATCTATTGAAACTCTACTTGTTTCCAAGTCAAGTATTTTGTAATAATTCTTAAAAACCATTTTTTACATCCTCCTAAAAATAGGTAAGTCTATTATAACATAAACTCAAAAAAAATCCATAGTTTTTATGGATTTTTATAATAATTTTGTTTGTCCCTATTGACATTAATTTTCAAAAGTCAAATCTACTAATCTATTCAACAATTCTTTGTAAGAAATTCCACTTTTTTCAAAAAGCTTTGGATACATACTAATATTAGTAAAGCCTGGCATTGTATTTATTTCATTAATATATATTTCATTAGATTTTCTTTCAACAAAAAAGTCTACTCTTGCTAATCCTTTTCCATCAATTGCTTTAAAAGCTTTAATTGCTTGTTTCCTTATTTTTTCCGAAATTTCTTTTGGTAAATCTGCAGGTATTTCAGTTTTTGATTCTTCATTACTATATTTTGCATTATAGCTATAAAATTCTTCTGCAGGCTTTATTTCTCCTACGCAAGAAGCAATTACCTCATCATTTCCAAGAACAGCACATTCTATTTCTTTCCCATTAATTCCTTGTTCTATTAGTATTTTATTATCAAATTGTGATGCAATTTCTATGTAATCTTTTAATTGTTCGAAATTTTTTGCTTTATTTATTCCTACACTAGAACCTGCATTTGAAGGTTTTACAAACATTGGATACTTTAATTTCTTTGATACCTTTTTTGCAACTGCTTCTAATGATAATATTTCTTCCTCAAAGTCCTTATTTACATATAAATATTTATCTTTATATTTTCTTATATATTCATAATCAGCTTGTTTTAATCCTGCCTTTTCAAAAATAATTTTACTATATGCTTTATCCATTCCAATACTTGAAGATAACACATGACAACCCACATAAGGCAATCCTATTAATTCAAAGAAACCTTGAATTGTTCCATCTTCACCGTATTTTCCATGTAACACTGGAAAAACTATATCTAACTGATTTAAATAGTTTCTTTCATTTTCAATAAGTTTTTTATTTCTTATCTTTGCTCCTAATCTTATATTATTTTGTTTTTCATACTCCCACCATGTTCCTTCTTTATCAATGTATATTGGATATATATCATATTTTTCAGTATCTATATTATTTAGAATAGAATTTGCAGATACAACAGAAACTTCATTTTCAGTTGATTCTCCTCCAAATACAACTCCTAATTTTATTTTTTCCATAGATTTATCATCCTTTCAGCTAATTCAAAAAATTTCATTCCATTTGAAGCTTTAAATAATATAACATCCCCGTTTTCTGCTTTTTCTTTTATTAAATCTTCAATCTTATCCTTAGTATCCACATAATAAATATCTTTAGAATTCATTTTTTCTTTAGCTTTTTTGACAATAAATCTTGCATTTTCTCCTGTACATATTAATATATCAATATTATTTTTTATAACCTCTTCTCCAACTTTTTCATGCAATTCTTTTGAAAAATCGCCTAATTCAAACATATCTCCTAACACGGCAATTTTTCTGTTTTCTTTATACTCTGACAATACTTTAAGTGATGCTTTCATAGATTCATAGCTTGCATTATATGCATCATTTATTATTTTAATTCCATTTTCTAGTTCTGTAATATCCATTCTTTTATTTGTTAATTCGAAGCTTTCAATTCCACGTTTTATATCTTCTGATTTTATTCCAAGTATATTTCCAACAGCAGTAGCACATAAACTATTTAATATAAAATGTTCGCCACCGACAGGAACATTAATATTTATATTTTCTTCATTTAATTTACATGTATAAGAACTATGTGAAGAAAATAATTCTATATTTTCAGCATTATAATCACTTTTATTTTCAATTCCAAATGTTTTTATATTATAACTTTGTTTATTTTTCAGATACCAAGTATGTAATAAATCATTATCATTATTTACGATAATTGTTGGATTTTTAGCTCCTTCTAATATTTCTAATTTTGCTTTTAAAATATTTTCTCTTGATCCTAAATTTCCAATATGAGAAGTACCAATATTAGTAATTACACATATATCTGGTTTTGCAATCTTGCTGAGTAAACTTATCTCTCCCAGATGATTCATTCCCATTTCTAATACTGCAGCTTCTTCATTTTTTAATCTTAAAATTGTAAATGATAAGCCTATATTATTATTATTATTACCTTTTGTTTTTAAAGTTTTATATTTTTGAGATACCACATTTGCAATAATATCTTTTGTACTAGTTTTTCCAACGCTTCCAGTCACTGCAATAACTGGAATATTATATAGTTTTCTTTTTGCTTCTGCTATTTTGTACAATGCTTCAAGTGAATTATCAACTTCAAGAATCATCTTATTTTTATAAATATCTTTTTCATTTTCTAAAATAATATTTTTTTCAATTATTACTCCTAAAGCACCTTTATCCAATGCTTCTTTCCAAAACTTATTTCCGTTAAAATTTCCACCGTTTATACCAATATAAATGTCACCTTTATTTATTACTCTAGTATCATTAGAAAATTTATCACACACTGTTTCCATACTTCCTGATATTAAATTTCCATTTGTTACTTCTAAAATATCTTTTACTTTTAAATTTTTCACAACATCCTCCGTTTTTTAATTTTTATAAATTATATGCTTTTTTTCATTTTTTTGCAACTCTGTTTTTCTTTATAAAAAGCGTGAGAATATCTCACGCTATATCTATTTATTTTCTACACTTCTATTTGCTATTTCTATTGCCTTTGAAACTATACTTCCACATTTTTTTGAAGACACGTTTGACCAGTCTCCATCTTGCTTTACTTGGTCATAAACACCTAATTCCTTTGCAATTTCTTCTCTTAAATTTTCAGATATTAATTTTCTATTTCTAGACATAATAATTATATCCTCCTTATTATTTTGATTTTTTATTTTTATATAACAATTTTATGAACTTTCTTATTATATAAAAACATATAATTAATCATAAAACATAAATGTTTTATATTTTTATTATTAACATTTTAAATTTTTTTATTTTGACAATTTTTTTATAAATATTATTTTTTTTGACAAAAAGTTGTGTTATAATAAAAAAGATGACTATTAAAAGGAGATTATGATGAACCTAAAAGAAGAAGAAAAAATTATTACTACTGAAAAAATCGAAGAAAAGAAATTAGAAAGCCAAGAATCAAATAAAGAAACAGATAATTTAAATGAAGATATTAAAAACGAAAAAGAAGAAGAACAAAAAATACAAAATGCCCAAAAGAAAAAAGAACAATTAGTAGTTTCATCTCAAAAAAAGTTTGTTCAAGTTAAAGAAAAAAAAATAAAAAAGAAAAAAATATCAATTTTTTCTTTGATCTTGATTTTAATTATCTGTTTATTGCTTTTATCTTTTGTAGTTTTTACAGCATATAATATTTTAAATACAAATATCATTTCAGGTGTACATATAAAAGATGTTGATGTTTCAAATATGAGCACATCAGATGCAAAGTATAAATTAGATAATTATCTTAAAGAAAAACTACCAGAAGAAATTAAATTAGTTCATGGAGATTACGAAGCAACTATTTCACTTTCTCAGATAAATGCATATTTTGATACAAAAAGCGCTGTAAATACTGCTTATAATGTTGGAAGACAAGGAAACATATTTGAAAACAATATTTACGTTTTATCTAATATATTCGGATATTCTAATGTTGAACCTGCTATAAAATTAGATAAAGCACAATTAACAAAAAACCTAGAAGAAATTTCAGCAAATCTTCCTGATAAAGTAACTGAAAGTAGTTATTATATTGAAGGTTCTGATTTAATTATAACTTCAGGAAAAGACGGTAATGTTGTTGATACAGATGCAACCGTAAATGCTATCAAAAATTCTTTATCAAACTTTTCAGCTATAGATAAACCTATTGAAATTATTGTAAGATCTCAAGCACCTCAAGAAATTAATGTAGAAAAAATTCATGAAGAAATTTATAAAGAACCAGTAGATGCTTATTACACTAAAGAACCTTTCACTGTTTATCCTTCAGAAAATGGTGTTGACTTTAAAATATCAATGGAAGAAGCAAAATCACTAGTTACTGGAGAAAAAGCTGAAGAATATACCATACCTTTAAATATAACAGCTCCAAATATTACAACAAATATGATAGGAACTGAAGCATTCCCTGATTTATTATCAGATTATTCAACTAGATATACTGGTAGTGCTAATAGAACAACAAACCTAATATTAGCTGCAAATAAAATAAATGGAACTGTTTTAATGCCAGGAGAAACTTTCTCTTATAATAAAATAGTTGGTGCAAGAACTATTGCGGCAGGATATAGAGAAGCTCCTATATATGTTAGTGGAAAAGTAGTTGATGGTGTTGGTGGAGGTATTTGTCAAATTGCAACAACTCTTTACAATGCTGCAGTTTATGCAAATTTAGAGATAACCCAAAGAACAAATCATCAATTTGTTCCGTCTTATGCTCCTGCAAGTAGAGATGCAACTGTAGTTTATGGAGCTATTGATTTTCAATTTAAGAATAATAGAAATTATCCAATAAAAATTCAATGTTCTGTGTCAGGTGGTATAGCAAACTTCAAAATCTTCGGTTTAAGGCAAGAAGATGACTATGAAGTTGAAATATCTGCGTATCAAACCGGTACAACTGCAACTGCAGTTTACTCTGAAGCATACAAAATCTTAAAAAAAGACGGTGCTGTTGTAAGTAAAGAACTTTTATCAAAAGATGTATATAAGAGACATTAATTATCTTTTAAAAATAATTAAAATTTTGAAAAAATCGAATTGCAGAGTAATTAAGCTAGAAATTCTATAAAATTTATGGAATAATGTTCGCGTCGAACGAAGTGAGGACTAAGTGAAAAAGGTTCCATGAATTTTATTAGAATTTCTGCGCTAATTAGCTCAAACGAGATTTTTGAAAAATTTTGATTATTTTTTATTTTATACTCAATAATCCCTTACATCGTTAATGTTCCATTTGGAGTATTGGTAATAATCAATATATCCTCTTCTTTTCCATTTTCAGCATTTATATATACTAAAAATTCTCTATTGTCTATCTTCCCTTTAAACTCATAACAAAGTATTTCAGTTTTCCAATTTGTTGGAATAATTGCTAATTCTTCACTCTGTATTTCTAAATTTTTATTTAATTTTTCTTTTGCTTTTTCTTTAGTAATTTTAATATTTGAAATATCTCTTTTTTCATGATTATTTAAATATCCTGTTGTTTCTATTCCCATAATATCACCATTATCTAAGGCTATTTTTACTTTTATTAAATCTGGATAGATAACAACATTGTCTTGAACATATGCATAATTAACTGTAACTATTCCTTCTTGTTTTAAATAATATGTTTCTTTCATGTTTTCAAAACCATTTGAATTTAAAAAATCTTTTCCTTTTTGATTTGCTTCTTCTTCTGTTATTGCTTCTACATCAATATCTCTATTAACATTCATGGCAACAACATGTCCGCCTTTCTTTGATATAGAAATATTAATATTTTTCTCATCATTAGTATTTACCGAAAAATCATAAACAGGTATAGTTGCATTTTCAGAAAATCCTAAACTATTTGTTTCTTTAATATTTTCCTTTCCAATAAACTCTTCTATTTTTTCTTTTGCTTCATTTTCATCAATATCATCACCTGTTAAGCCCTTTTTCTCTATACCTGTTAAATGCTCAGAAAAAGCTCCATCATATATTAATCCTGTATATTCATGAAAATTTTCTTCTAAATTACTAAAGCTTTCTTTTGATATATTATCAACTTGTTGTGCAAACGCAACATTACCCTTATTAGTTAATTCTTCCCAGCTTAATCTTCCTTCATTTAAGTCAGCTGACAATTGATTTAAAGTATTTTCTAATTCTATACTATATGAATGTAAATCTTTTAAATTTTTAAAATCATCTTCACTTAATTGTTCATCATTTATATTTTTTCTAGATAGAGAATAGCTATAATCACTTACTTGATTTAAAAATTTAGCAGTATTTTCTAGCTCTTGACTCTCAATTGGTAATCTACTTAAATAACTTTGTGCTAAATTTGCTTCTCTCCATAGATTAGTTAATGTATCTGCTGATTTTTCCGGAGTTGATGAAATTATAGATTTTGCTAGATAAGCTTCCACATTTTGTACATAACCTACTAATTCATAAAAAGCTAAATTATAGCTATTCTCTGAAGCTTGTCTATACTCCCTTTGTTTTTTATATAAAATAAATCCTAAAATAGCAACTATTATTAATAAAACACATATTATGCTAAACATATGTCCTTTCTTTAATCTATTTTTCCAATCAACTAACATATTTTTCATATTTAATATTCCTTCCAAACTAATTCTTATTTTATTTTGTATAATTAATTTGAAAAATATTCTTTATTTTGATTTTTTTTTTAAACTATGATAGAATATGGTTACAATTCAGTAAAATATCTATTTAGAAGTCTGCGCGAGTGGTATTTTATAAAAATTTTGTATTAGTTCGTGGGGACCGTTCAATTATTTCCAAAAGTTTGAAAAACTTTTGATGAAATAATTAGAATGGGGCAAATGGAAAAATTTTTATAAACTATCGCGAGCAAGCAAGACAAAGAAATTTAAATTACTGAGTTATAACCATAAATGTTAAAAAAGGTGATTGTATGAAAGTTTTAATTTTTTATGCCTCTTATGGAGGAGGACATTTAAATGCAGCCAAGTCAATTGATGAATATATTAAAAAAAATTATAATAAAGCTGAAACTGAACTAATAGATTGTATGAAATATGTAAATAAAACTGTAGAAAAAATAACCACTGGCGCTTATCATGAAATGGCTAAGAAAGCCCCATGGGTGTGGGGAACAATTTATTCTACTTCTCAAAAAGGGCCCTTGGCACATCTTTCTAATAGATCTAATAAAATCATGGCTATAAAACTATTAAAATTATTAAGAGAAAAAAATCCTGATTTAATTATTTCTACTCACCCATTTAGTAGTCAAATGTGTAGTTACTTAAAAAGAAAAGGTAAAATACATGCTAAAATTGCAACTATCATGACAGATTTTGCTCCTCATGATCAATGGCTTGTTGGACATGATTTTACAGATTATTATTTTGTTGCACATGATAAGATGAAACAATATTTACAAGAACATGATATTCTAGATAATAGAATAATTGTTAGTGGAATTCCTATTTCTAATAGGTTTTTAAAACTATATAATAAAAAAGAAATTTTAAATGAATATAAATTATCTAAAGATAAGAAAACTGTTTTGTTCTTTGGTGGTGGTGAATTTGGACTAGGGAAATCTAAAACTCTTCAAGTATTTGAAAGTTTTGTAAGTTCCAATAAAAATATTCAGATTATTGCAATATCTGGTAGAAATGAGAGAATGAAATTAGGATTTGAAGAAATAGTTACAAAATATAATGCTAATGATTTTGTTCGAATTCTAGGATTTACTGACCAAGTGCCTGAACTTATGAGTATTTCTGATTTAGTAGTTACAAAACCTGGCGGACTTACCACATCTGAAAGTTTAGCATCACACCTTCCTATGGTTATAATTAATCCCATTCCAGGTCAAGAAGAAGAAAATGCTGAATTCTTGGAAAGTAAAGGTATTGCAATTTGGCTAAAAAAACATGATGATGCAGATATAATAATCAAAAATTTATTATCAGATCAGGATAAGTTAAATAGTATGAGAACAAATACATCTATACTTGCAAAACCTAATTCTACAAAGACTATATGTGATACCTTATTAAAATAACATATAAGACCACTTCTATTTTGAAAGTGGTCTTTTTTTATGTTGTCTATAATTCTCTTCTACCTTCCATAGCTTTTGTTAAGGTTATTTCATCTGTATATTCTAAATCTCCACCTACTGGAATTCCATGAGCAATTCTTGTTACTTTTACCCCTAATGGTTTAATTAATTTTGAAATATACATTGCTGTTGCTTCTCCTTCTACCCTAGGGTTTGTAGCAAGTATTACTTCTTTTACTTTTCCAGCCATTAGTCTGGCTAGCAATTCTTTTATTTTTATATCATCTGGTCCAATACCGTTCATTGGGGAAATTGAACCATGTAAAACATGATATACTCCTTTAAATTCATGTGTTTTTTCCATCGCAACAACATCTCGTACATCTTCTACAACACAAATAGTTCCTTCATCCCTTTTAGGATTTGAACATATATTACATGGATCTGTATCTGATATATTATAACATTTACTACAATATTTTAAATTCTTTTTTGCATTGATAATAGAGGAAACAAATTCATTCGTTTCCTCTTCTGAACAATTAAGCATATAAAAAGCTAATCTAGCTGCAGTTTTATGTCCAATGCTTGGTAATCTTTCAAAACTTTCTATTAATTTTTCAATTGATGGTGAATATAGTGACATTTATACTTCCTCCAAGCTATATTTACATTAATCCTGGTATATTAAATTTTCCGAGTGATGCAGCTTGTGCTGAATCTACTTGTCTTAATGCTTCATTAACACATGTTAAAATTAAATCTTGAAGCATTTCTACATCATCAGGATCAACAACCTCTGGTTTAATATTTATTTCTTTTAATGTTTTTTCTCCGGAAACTTTTACACTAATAGCTCCTCCACCTGCTGAAGCAGAAAATTCTTTAGTAGCTAATTCTGCTTGAGATTTTTCCATATCTGCTTGCATTTTTTTAGCTTCTTTCATTAAACTATTAATATTCATTCCTCCAAATCCTCCCATACCTCCTGGGAATCCACCTCTTTTTGACATTTTACAATTCCTCCTTTTTATAATCTATTTTATTCAATAATATTAAATGGTATATCTGATTCATTTGCTAAATTCTGTATATCTTCTTCTTTGGTTAATTGATGTACTGTATTATTTGCTGATATATATTTTATTTGCATTTCTTTACCACATGCAATAGAAACTAAATTAGATATTTCTCTAATGTTTTCTGGCTTTTCCAATACAGTTTTTCCAAAAGAAGTCATTCCATTTGGAAATTCAATTCCAACTGTCATATCATTTAATTCCGTAGCTTTTGTATTCATTAAATTAGTGTATAACACTATTTTTCCACTCTGTTTTAAGTCACTTACAATTTGTGGCCAATACTCTTCAGATTTATTCGAAAATTTTTTAATATTATTTTGATTTGTATTTTTTTTAATTAGATTTTTTTGCTGTACGCTGTTATTACTTTGTGTTGTAGTGCTTGAAACAACCTGTCTAATGGCTGGTTGTTGTATAGTGTTTGTTTGCCTAGATATATTGTTTTTATTGTTTCTTAAATAATTTTCTATTTTATCAATTCTATCTGATACATCGATTGTTTTATCTGCATTTTCATTACATAGTCTAATAATTCCAGCTTGAAAAAGAATTGTTTTTTGTGTTGACCATTTTATATCATTTTCTAACTCTGATAACTGATATACCAAATTTATTAATCTTTCTTTTGATAACGCTTCAGAAATTTTTTTTATTTTTTCTAGTTCTTCTTGACTATATAATTCCAATTTATTTGAAGCTTTATATACCAAAATATCTTTAACATATTTGATCATTTCATATAATAAGTTTGTAATATCTTTTCCCTCTTTTAATACCACTTCTGTAGATTCTAAAGCTTGATTTATATCATATTTAACAATACTTTCTATTATATTGTTGATATATGTAATTTTAGGAATTCCAACTAAATCCTTTATTTTGTCTTCATCTATTTTATTCTCTCCATCTTGTATACATCTTTCCAAAATAGATAAAGCGTCTCTCATTGCGCCTTCTGAAAGTATAGCAATTGTATTTAATGCGTCTTCTGTTATTTCTATATTGCTTTCTTTACATACAATCTTTAATCTTTTTATGATATTATCGTTTGAAATTCTTTTAAAATCAAACCTTTGACATCTAGAAAGAATAGTTGCAGGTAACTTTTGTGGTTCAGTAGTTGCTAAGATAAATTTTACATGTTCTGGTGGTTCTTCTAATGTTTTTAAAAGTGCATTAAAAGCTCCTGTTGAAAGCATATGAACCTCATCTATAATATATACTCTATATTTTGCTTTAGTTGGAAGAAAATTTACTTCTTCACGAATAGATCTTATATCTTCTACACTATTATTAGATGCTGCATCCATTTCTACTATGTCTGTAAGTGAACCATTTATAGCACCTTTACATATTTCACATTCATTACAAGGTTCTCCATCTTTTGGATTCAAACAATTTATTGCCCTTGCTAAAATCTTTGCTGCTGATGTCTTCCCCGTTCCTCTTCCGCCATTAAAAAGATAAGCATGTCCTACTCTATTTGCTATTATTTGGTTTTTTAAAGTTCTTGTTATATGTTCTTGACCTACAATTTCTGAAAATGTAAGTGGTCTGAATTTTCTATAAAGTGCTGTGTACCCCATAAATTTCACATCCTTTATACAATAAAAATGGTAAATACTTTAATCTCTCTATGGAAAGTATCTCACATAAAGATAAACTACTTATTGCTGCTTCCTTCCGGACCTGACAAGATTCATAGGTCTTTATTGATATACTCTCCATACAAAGATTAAGTACATACCATTTGTATTATATAATGAATTATGTATTTAATCAAGTAAAATTTTTTAATTTTTAATTCTTTTAAAAATTATATTTTTTGTATCAGTAATTTCTTGTGAAGATGTACCATTTTCAATTACACCTTCTATCGGTAAATCTAATTCTATATTTGCTTTATATTCTTTACCTGATTCTATTTTTATTGTTATATCCATACTTAATTTAGATTTTAAATCTTCTACTGTAATATTAGCCTTTTTTAATAGTTCGTTATGATTTATTTCATCTTCATTTGAAATATATTCTGCTACTTTATCATTTGCTACTCTAAACATTATAAGTCCACCTTGATTAGATATTTCTAATTTTTTCAAATCAGTTTGCATAGCACCTTTATATTCTATTGTTTGAACTAAATTTTCTTCCACATTTTTAAAATATACTCCACTTTCCGTTGTATTTGGTCTATAAAAATTAATTTTTCCTTTTTCTGAATTTTCCTCTATTTTAATGTTATCTATTAATATACTTTTTATTGTTTCTTGTTTATCATAACTTTTATTTTTTTCTATATATAAATTAATATCATTATTTTGGCTAATATCAAAAGCCCATCTGTTACTACCCGCTTCTTTATCTGTTCCTTCTACTGAGCTTATAATTGCTATTTTATTTAAAACAAATGGCATATTGGTTTCACCTTCTATACTATATTGTAAAACAATTATGCCTAAAACAAATAGAATAATGACTACCATAACAATTAATATAGAAATATGAAATGCTTTTTTATTCATTAAATACTTTAATTTTTCTTTCATTTCTTTTCTCCATTTTTATTTTATTTTTCTTAGGTTTTTAAAAAAATCTTTTAAAATATTTTCACAATCTTCTTTTAATATACCTTTTTCAAATTCAACTTTATGATTAAATTTATAATCCTCAAATAAATTAAGTACAGAACCTACCGCTCCTGTTTTTTCATCATTTGCACCAATATATACTTTTTTAATCCTTGAATTTATAATTGCACCAGCACACATTGAACAAGGTTCTAGTGTTACATACATTTCACAATCTAAAAGCCTCCAACTTTTTAATTTTTTACTAGCTTTTTGAATTGCAATTATTTCTGCATGATTTGTTGTGTCAAATTTAGTTTCTTTTAAATTATGTGCCCTTGCTATTATTTCTCCATCTTTGACAATAACAGCTCCTACTGGCACTTCTAATTTATCATATGCTTTTTTTGCTTCTTTTAAAGCTTCTTTCATGAATTTTTCTTGCATAAAATTTATCCTTTATTTATTTTATGGTGTGCCCAGAGGGACTCGAACCCCCATCTGCCGCTTAGGAGGCGGCTACTCTATCCTGCTGAGCTATGAGCACATATATTACTTATTTAATATACTATGATTTGTATAAAAAGTCAAACATGAATTGCAAAAATTGTATTTTTATTATATAATTCAAAAAGATTTTTTTACTACGGAAAGGAATGATTATTGAAATGTCTAAACAAATTGAGATAATACCAGAATTTAATAATTTTAGAGATTTACTTGAAAATTCAGTTGATAATTTTGGAAGTAATATTGCTTACAAATACAAAAAAAATATCAACAAAAAACCTGTTGAATATGTGGAAAAAACATATAAAACAGTAGGTGAAGATGTAAAAGCATTAGCTGAAGCTTTTTTGAATTTTGAAAAACCCATAAAAAGAATTGCTTTAATTGGAAATAACAGATATGAATGGGTAATTAGTTATTTTGCTACAGTATGTGGAGGAATGGTAATTGCTCCTATGGATAAAATGCTTCCAGAAAACGAAATTATTTCACTTATAGAAAGAAGTGAAGTTGATGTAGCTATATTTGATAAAAAATATTTAGATACATTTAAGAAAATAAAAAATAGTAATTCAAATCAATTACATACTTTAATTTGTATGGATAATATAAAAGATAAAGATGTAATAAAATTTGAAGAAATATTAGAGGAAGGTAAAAAATTAAGAGAAAATAATTCTAATAAAATAAAAAAGTATGAAGATGTAACTATTGATGATAGTTCTATGTCAATAATGTTATTTACATCTGGAACAACAGATCTGTCAAAAATAGTAATGCTTTCTCAAAAAAATATATGTAATAATGTTTATGCATATCAAAATCATTTTAAAATGTTACCAACAGATACATTACTTTCATTTTTACCAATTCACCATACATTTGAAAGCAGTATAACTATTATATATGGATTTTACTCTGGTGCAACTGTTGCATTTTGTGATGGATTACGATATATAGCAGATAATTTAAAGGAATATCATGTAAGTATATTTGTAGCTGTTCCATTAGTATTAGAAACAATGTATAAAAAAATAAACAAGGGAATTAAAGATCAAGGTAAAGAAAACTTAATAAACACTATGATTAAAATATCAAATGGGCTACTAAAAATGCATATAGATGTTAGAAAAAAACTATTTAAAACTATTATTGATAAATTTGGTGGAAAATTAAGAATAATACTATATGGAGGAGCTGCCTTAGACAAAGAAACAATTGTTGGATTTAATAATTTTGGAGTTGATTCAATTCAAGGTTATGGTTTAACAGAAACTTCTCCTGTATTAGTAGCTGAAAGCGAAACAAAACATAAACCAGGATCTGCTGGATATGCATTAGATAATGTTCAAATAAAGATTTTAGAACCAGATAAAGATGGCATTGGAGAAATACTGGCAAAAGGTCCAAACATTATGCTTGGTTATTATAATGATGACAAGAAAACAAAAGAAGCTTTTCAAGATGGTTGGTTTAAAACAGGAGATTATGGATATATAGATAATGAGAGATTTTTATTTATAACTGGTCGAAAAAAAGACATTATAGTATTAAGAAATGGTAAAAATATTTATCCTCAGGAATTAGAGTTTTTAATTAATAAATTAGACTATGTTCAAGAAAGTATGGTATACTCTCGCGAAGCTTCAAAAACAGATACTCTTCTTGCTGCCAAAATAGTTTATGATAAAGAAATTATGGAAAAGAATTTTCCAAATAAATCAGTTAAAGATTATGAAAAAATAATCTGGGATGATATAAAAGAAATTAACAAGACTCTTCCAGATTATAAACATATCAAAAAAATAAGAATATCTGATGAACCTATGGAAAAAACTACCACTCAAAAGATTAAGCGATATCAAGAAATAAAGAAAACAGATCTTTAAAAAATAATTGCGTTTTGGCGTTGTTAAACTTCGATTTTAATTTAATCAACGTACCAATGTACGCCTCATAAATTAAAATCTCGTTTGCCTAGCCAAAATCACAATTCTTTTTTAAACAAATTACAGATTAAGAGAGGAACTAAAAAATGCAACGTATTTTAAGCCATATGAGAAAGGCAATTGAAGAATATAATATGATAGAAGAAAATGATAAAATTGCAATTTGTTTATCTGGTGGAAAAGATTCTATTACGATGCTATATGCATTTAAAGCACTACAAAGATTTTATCCTAAAAAGTTTGATTTAATTGCTATTAGTATTGACCCGGGATTTGAATTTTTTAATACAGATTTATTACAAAAACATTGTGATGAAGTTGGTATTCCACTATTTATTGGAAAAAGTAATGCAAAAGAAATTGTTTTTGACATCAGAAAAGAAAAAAATCCATGCTCTTTATGTGCAAACTTACGTAGAGGAATTATTAATTCAATAGCAATTGAACAAGGATGTAATAAAATCGCTTTAGGTCATAATGAAGATGATGTTTTAGAAACATTTTTATTAAATTTATTTTATACTGGAAGTATTGGAACATTTTCTCCAGTAAGCTATATGAATAGAACAAAAATAACGCTAATTAGACCTTTAATTTATACATCTGAAAAAGAAACCAAAAGATTTGTAAGAAAAAATAATTTAGAAATTATGCCTAAAGTCTGCCCTATGGACCGGAACTTCCAAAAGAGAAGATATGAAACAGTTTATTTTTAATATGTCTAAAAATATTCCAATGATTCGCGCTAATTTATTTGGTGCAATTAGAAGAAATGTTGATGGTTGGAAAAAAGATTAATACCTAAAAAAAACTCCCTAATAAAGTATTAGGGAGTTTTTTTCATATTATTATTTTATAAACTCAAGCATTGCCGTCTTTAAGCTTTCTAATTTTGCTTTTGCATCTTCATTAGATATTCCTTTTATTCCAAAATAAACTTTTATTTTAGGTTCTGTTCCTGATGGACGTATGCAACACCAGCTATCGTTTTCTAGTTCGTAATATAAAACATTTGATTTTGGTAATCCTGTTTCAGTAACTTCCCCTGTTTGGATATCTTTTTTTATATTATTTTCTATATCTCTAAATGTTAATACTTTATAGTCTCCTATCTCACTGATTTCTGTATTTCTCATTTTATCCATCATTTCTTTTATCTTTTTAGCACCTTCTGCGCCTTCTAATGTAATAGAAACTTGGCTTTCTTTATAATATCCATATTTTTCAAATATGTCTTGCATTGCTTCCCATAATGTTTTTCCTTTAGCTTTATAATAGCTTGCCGCTTCACAAAGTGACATTACAGCTGCTATTCCATCTTTATCTCTTGCATAATCACCGATTAAGCAACCATAACTTTCTTCAAATCCAAATAAATATGTTTTATCTTTTTTTATTTCCGCTTCTTTCATAACTGCACCAATATATTTAAATCCAGTTAAAACTTCTATACACTCTAAATTGTAATTCTTCGCAATTGCCTTAGCCAATTCTGAAGAAACAATAGTTGTAACAATCATTCCATTTTCAGGTAATATTCCTTTTTCTTTCATTTGAGAAATTCTATAATCTGCAATCAAAAGTCCTGACATATTTCCTGTATATTCCATATATTCACCAGTTTTATCATTTTTTGAGTATATACCTAATCTATCTGCATCAGGATCTGTTGCTAAAACTAAATCAGCATCTTTTTCTTTTGCCAAATCTAAAGCCATTTTAAAAGCATTTTTATCTTCAGGGTTTGGATAATCTACGGTTGGAAAGTTTCCATCTGGTTCTGCTTGCTCTGGTACAACATAAACATTTTCAAAACCAATTTCATTTAATAACCTCTTAGCTACTGTATTTCCAGTTCCATGAAATGGTGTATAAACTATTTTTAAATCTTTTCCTACTTGTTTTATAACTTCAGAGTTGATAATTGATTTTTTTAATACATCTAAATATTTGTCATCTATTTCTTTTCCTAAAAGATTAAATAATCCTTTATTTTTAGCATCTTCTTCTGAAATTGTTTTTATTTCACTAAAACTTTTAATATCTCTTACTTTTTCAATTATTTGTTTATCAACAGGTGATATTATTTGCGCTCCATCATCCCAATATACTTTATATCCGTTGTATTTAGCTGGATTATGACTAGCTGTAATCATTACGCCTGCTGTACATCCTAAATTTCTAACAGCAAATGATAATTCTGGAACAGGTCTAAGATTTTCAAATAAATATGTTTTTATTCCATTTGCATTTAATATTAATGCAGTTTGCAATCCAAATTCTTTAGAATTGTTTCTAGAATCATAACTAATTGCAACACCTTTACTTTCAGTTCCTCTTTCCAGAATATAATTTGCTAAACCTTGAGTAGCTTTACCAACTGTATATTTATTCATTCTATTTGTTCCAGCTCCCATTACTCCTCTTAGTCCTGCTGTTCCAAATTCTAATTCCTTATAAAACCTATCTTCAATTTCTTTCTTGTCATCTTTTATTGCAATCAATTCCTTTTTAGTTTCCTCATCAAATTCTGGACTTTCACACCATTTTTTGTATTCTTCTAAATAACTCATGCTATTCCTCCTTTTTTTATTTTTTATAAGAAAATTCTATCATATAATTAAATTCTAGTAAACAGAAAAGTGACCTAAAAAATTAATTTTAAATCACCTCTCTTTTCTAACATTATTTTAAATTATAAAATTTTTCATATAAAGCCCTTGCTGTACTTGGGCAATCAACTCCTGCTGAATCTGCATTCTTTACTGGTGCAAATTCTTCTTCTCTTTTAACTCTTAACACTGCCATTTCATCAACTTCTCCAAAAGCATCAAACAAGAACGCTTCAAATTTATATGCATTTGGCGAATCTGGAGTTATAAGATTCCCATCTTTATCAATGTATTTTGCTTTTTTGTATGCTACATGATATGGTAATGGATTTGCCCCCATTCTTTCTATGGCATCTACACTAAATAAATTACATAAAATATGAGATTCTCCATATAATAACTCTCCATTTTCATCTGTAGCATCTGCCATCTCTTCTGTTATTTCTGTATATTCAATTACATTTGGCTTACCATTTCTTTTACAAAATACTCCTACTTTTTCTTTTGGATTTGCTTTTACAACTGATTTACATGCAACTGTTACCTTTTTATCAATAGCAACTCCCATAAGTACTGGATCAACCATTTTAACTAAACAGTTATCTACTCCGCCAATAAATACCCATTCGATATTCATTTCTTTCATTTTCTTTGTCATTCCGCTTTTTACAAGTGCTTCATATATGCCACCATGTCCATCAGCTGCTAATTTTATAAGTCCATCTTCACCAATTAATATTTTTCCTTCTGTATCCATCATTGGTAGTTCACCTTGAATAAAGAAAAATATATTTTTATCTTTTTGATATCCAAAAAACTTGTTTTTTTCAAAAAATTCTACTGTAGCTTTATTATTTTCTCTACTTGTCATTATAAACCATGGAATAGTAACTCCATATTTTTTTCCTTCTTCTTTTAAGGAATCACATAATAATTCAAATAAAGATTTATGAGAATCCAATCCTATATCGTATGTACCTTTTGGCCCATTATGTCCCAATCTTGTTCCTTGTCCCCCTGCCATAGTAACAGCTGCAAGTTTACCTTCCTTAATAGCCTTTTTGCCAATATTCTCATAATATTTATATTCATCCTTTAATTTATACTTATCTAAATAATCAATTGGTGTTATTTCATCACCTGATTCTTCTTTTTTATTTTCTGTTTTTCTATATAAGCTATCCATAAGTTCAAAATTTATATTTTTTATTTCATCAATTAATTTTTTCTTTTTACTTTCTTCTAGCTCATCAAAATGATTTAACAAATGTTCTTGTTTATATTTTTTTAAAGTTGCTTTTATTTCTTCCAAGTTATTATACATACATATCTTCCTTTCTTGTTTTTATATAGATAACTTTAGTTATATAATATTTTATGAAAAAAAGCAACTATTTATTTAATATTCATTAATAATTTTTTCTCCTTTTGTAGATAATATTTTAGTGTAATCGCCTACTATTTCATCTATTTTTTCTGATATTTCCTCTAAATTATAGCAATCTATCACTTGTGTATTTTTATTTTTTTCAGTCCATTTCTCAATATTTTTGTTTATATTTTTTATATAATTTTTATTACCTTTTATAAAGATAACCATATTTTTATTATTTTCTGTATTTTTATTTATCAGTTTAAATTTATTTAAATCATCATTTTTCCAATTTAAATTTAAAATCCTTTCTTTTTTTTCTTGATTTAAATTTATATTAGAAACTAATTTATTTATTGTATTTTCTAAATTATTTTCTGTTAAAATTATTACTTCTTTATTCTCTTCAATTTTTTTGTTTATATAAGGCAAGCTTGTCATTTCAAAATGATAATCACTTGCATAAAAAGTGCATACTTTTTCTTTTGTACTTTTATTTTTATTCATTAAAAATTCATCCCTTCGAATTCAATAGATTATACGGAAATCATACTTTTAGCATTTCTGTTTACTGGTAAATTTTACCATCTCTTTACAAATATGTCAATAATATTTCAAATAAAATTCATCGACATTTTTCGCATTTAACAGCCATTTGTTATTGATCAATTATTTGATTTTTTAATGAATTTAAATTCATTTTTGTATAAAAATTTTCTTAATTGGTAATAATTTAATTAAAGAAATTTTTAGAAATTTTAACTTTTGGAGGTAACTTATGAAAAAAATATTAAATTTATTAAAAAATCCTAGAATAAAAATGATAATTATTTTATCTATTCTTATATTTATATATACAGGTATTTGTGCTTTATCTTATGCAAGTAATATTTCTTCTGATATTTCTAATTCTGTTTTTAGATTACATGTAATTGCTAATAGTAATAGCAAAGAAGATCAAGATTTGAAATATAAAGTTCGTGATAATTTAATTAAATATATGTATGATATTTGTTCAGATTGTGAAACTAAACAAGAAGCAATTAATTTGGTTACTAATTATAAAAACAATTTTAAACAAATTGCATTAGATACTATTAAAAGTGAAGGATATAATTATAATGTCAATATAGGAATTGGTAATTTTGAGTTTCCAACAAAGCAATATGGAGATATTTCTTTACCTGCAGGATTTTATGATGCTTTGAAAGTAGAAATTGGAGAGGCAAAAGGACGTAATTGGTGGTGTGTAATGTTCCCTCCTCTTTGTTTTGTTGATATAACTTCTGGAATTGTACCAGAAGAGTCAAAAGAATACTTACAAAATAACATGTCAGAAGAAGAATATGCCTTAATTTCGGATAATTCAAACTCTTATCTTAAATTTAAATTTAAAATATTAGAATTTTTTAATCAAAATGGATTAATTACAGCTAAAAAATAGTTGCAATCCTTTGAACTTTATGTTATATTGAATTAGTAGTAGAGTGTTTAATTTAATACACTCTATTTTATATTGTAAGGTTTTTATTATTTAAATTATAAAATTATTTTATAAAATAAATTGGGGGTAATTTAATTGGAAAAATTAGTAGTCAAAGGGCCTACTCCTTTAAAGGGTGAAGTTAAAATAAATGGAGCCAAAAATGCAGCAGTTGCACTTTTACCTGCAACACTTTTAATAGACGGTTGTTGTACAATTGAGAATTTACCAAATATAAGTGATATAAAAATTTCTTGTGAAATTTTGGAAAAGTTAGGAGCTAAAATCACTTGGAATAACAAAAACAGCGTTACTATTGATTCTACAAAAATTACAACAACACATGCTCCTTTAGATTTAACAAGTAAATTTAGGGCATCATATTATATAATTGGTGCAATGCTTGGAAGAATGGGTGAAATTGAAGTTGGCATGCCTGGTGGTTGTAAATTAGGAGCAAGACCTATAGATCAACATATAAAGGGATTTGAATTGTTAGGAGCAAATGTTACTGTAGAAAAAGGAACAATTTACGCTAAAGCAAAGAAATTAAAAGGTGCTCCTATATATATGGATATTGTATCTGTTGGTGCAACAATTAATGTAATGCTTGCAAGTGTATTAGCTAAGGGAACAACCATAATAGATAATGCCGCTAAAGAGCCTCATATTGTTGATGTTGCAAACTTTTTAAATACAATGGGGGCAGATATTAGAGGTGCAGGAACAGATGTGATAAAAATTAATGGTGTAGAACGATTACATGGTGGAGCTACATATTCTGTTGTACCAGATCAAATTGAAGCAGGCACTTTCATGCTTGCAGCCGTAGCAACAAAAGGTGATATTACTTTAAAAAATTGTATTACAAAACATTTAGAGTCTATTACTGCAAAAATAATAGAAGTTGGTGGAAATGTTGAAGATAATGGTGACAGTATAAGAGTTTGGTGCAATAAAAGACCAGGAAAAGCCAATATTAAAACATTACCTTATCCTGGATTTCCAACAGATTTACAACCTCAAATGGGAGTTGTTTTATCTTTAGCAGATGGCACTAGTACTATTTCAGAAAGTATATGGGACTCAAGATTCCAATACACAGACGAACTAAACAAAATGGGAGCTAAAATTACTGCACAAGGTAAAATTGCTTTCTTTGAAGGAGTAAAAAAATTGTCCGGAGCTCCTGTGTACTCTACAGATTTAAGGGCTGGAGCAGCTTTGGTAATTGCTGGTACTGCTGCTGAAGGAACAACGGAAATTTATAACTTAGAACATATCGATAGAGGTTACGAAAATATAGAAGAAAAGTTTAGAAAACTTGGAGCTAAAATTGAAAGAGTCAAAGAATAAAAAACTAAAGAAAGAAGATTAAATTATGCTAAATTTTTGTAGTTTATATAGTGGGAGTAGTGGAAATAGTCTTTATATAGAATCTCAGAATACTAAGTTACTTGTTGATGCAGGTGTCAGCTGTAAAAAAATTGAAACTGCTTTAAATAATATTAATATTGACCCTGCATCATTAAATGGAATTCTTGTTACACATGAGCATACAGATCATGTACAAAGTTTAGGAACACTTTCTAAGAAGTTTGATTTACCTGTATTTGTTAATCAAAAAACATTAGATGCTATGCCAAAACAAAGAGATAAACTATCTGTTAATAATGTTAAAATATTTAATGTTAATGAAAATTTTGAAATAGGAGATTTAAAAGTTCATCCTTTTTCTATACCCCATGATGCAGCAAACCCATGCGGATTTAATATTTATAAGGATAATAAAAAAATTAGTATTGCAACAGATATTGGACATATGACAAATAACATTCTAAGAAATTTAGAAGAGAGTTTATTTATTTTATTGGAATCAAATTATGATCCAGAAGTCCTTAGATGTTCTGCTTATCCATTTAACTTAAAATCTAGAATCGCTGGACCAATTGGACATTTACCAAATGAAATAGCTGGAAAAACAATTTCTCATTTACTAAAATCCGGCTTAAAATCTGCAATGCTTGGGCATTTAAGTAAAGAAAGCAATTTCCCTGAACTTGCATATCAAACAGTACTCGATGAATTAATTTCTAATAATTATGATGAGAATAACTTCTCTCTTAGTGTCGCTTCTAGAGATAAACATAGCGAAATAATTAAATTATAAATTTTTGTAGTCAATAGACTATACTATTTAAGGAGTTTATAATGTTAAATATAAATATAATTTGTGTTGGAAAAATAAAAGAAAAATATTTAAAAGATGCAATAGACGAATACAGTAAAAGGTTATCAAAATATTGTAAATTAAGCTTTACTGAGCTTTCTGATGAAAAAATTCCTGATAAATTATACCCTAAATTGGAACAGGAAATTAAATATAAAGAATGTACTAATATTATTAATCATATAAAAAAAGATTCGTTTGTAATTGCATTAGATTTAGGCGGAAAAGAATTTACATCTGAAGAGTTTTCTAGAAAATTAGAAAATATATCTATGGAAAATAGCTATATAACTTTCATAATTGGTGGATCTCTTGGATTAACAGAAGACTTATTAAAAATATGTAATTTAAAAATCTGCTTTTCAAAAATGACTTTTCCACATCAATTAATACGTATATTTTTATTAGAACAAACATTTAGAGCTTTTAAAATACAAAATGGAGAAACTTATCATAGATGAATTAATGAGTTCAAACTTTTATTTTAATATAGTCTGAACTTTATTTTTTAACAATTTTATTGATAAAATCTGAATTATTATTTCTTGAACTAATATATATATTGAAATAAATAAAATTAATTTAATTGTAATCATTTTCTCTTCTTTCTTTTTTCTGTATTATACATACATTTAATTCTTTTGTCAACATAATCATGTTTTTTAAAACATAATATTACAAACTACTACACTTGTAATTATTCCAACTAAATCAGCGCATAAAGCAGCTAATAATATATGCCTTGTCTTTTTTATTTTTATACAACTTGTATATATAGCAATCGTATATAAAG